>Ga0172381_10005571_pt1 | contig 12724 bp, 7 predicted proteins | sample Leawel6488metaG_FD_119754 | JGI IMG/M metagenome (GOLD analysis project Ga0172381, IMG submission 119754) | Leachate microbial communities from a municipal landfill in Southern Ontario, Canada - Leachate well 64-88 metaG | ecosystem: Engineered > Solid waste > Landfill > Unclassified | place...
ATTAACAATATGTTTAATTGTTTCTTCGAAAGCTGCTCTAGCAAATGGACTTTTCTTCTTTCCTGTAATTCCTGTTCTAACAACTCCTTGGACTGCTCCAGCTGAAGTCATCATATCTGCTAAGATATAAATGTGTCTTGTATTAATTGCAATACCATTTACATCAAAAGTATATTTTAATTCTTTAACTATTGATTCTCTTGCTGCTTCAACACCAAATGCCTTATATACTTCAAAAATATCATTTGTTGTTGTTCTATATGCATCAATTCCTTCAATCTTTAATACTTCTTTAAGATTAGACCCTTTTGTTTGTATTACTTTTTCTCCATTTTCTTCAATTACAACTGCTTTTTCAATTCCTTTAACTCCGTATAATGGTATTTTATTCCATTTTAATATTGCTTTTCTAATATTATATAATGGAGTTTTATTTGTGAAGTGAAAATTAATTTGTTGTTTATTATTTGTAAATCTTTTAGAATCAAACGTATCTTCAATTTCAGCATAGATTGACTCCATGGTTTCTTCTGGATTAATTCCTAAAACTTTTGCTTTTTCTGCATTGAATTTATATGAAACTAATCTTTCAGTAAAATCTTCAACAAAAGAACCAACATCTCCAACTTTAACATCAATTAAGTTTGTACAAAATGTTTCTACGTCTTTGTCTTTCTTTACTATTTCTCTATTAACATAAATTTTCATAGATGGAAACTTTGCTTGTGAACGAGCATCAACGATTTCAATAACTCTTTGTATTCCTTGACCAACAGAAACTTCTAAAGAACCTGCATAGTGCTTTGTTCTTAATGTCAACTGAGTTCCTGGTTCTCCAATTGATTGAGCAGCAATAAGACCAACAGCATCACCTGGAACAACAAGTCCGTCATTGTACTTTTTAGTTACAACATCAAGAAGTTTTCTTTTCTTGTCTGGACTCATCTTTTGCATAGATGCATATTTTTCTATTTTTTCAACAATGTTAATTGGCAATGCTTTCATTCTTTTCACTTTTTTTATTTTTTATTTACTCGTTAAAGAAATTGATATTCTTTCCTAAGTATGCTTTCTCTGGAGATAATCCGTCTTCTCCATATAGGTATTGTATTATTTGTCCGTCTGCGGTTGTGACTTTTAGTTCATCGTTAACTACAAGATCCTTTAAGGCATTTGATAATCTTCTGTAAAGATAACCAGATACTTTTGTTGCAACACCTGTGTCGATTTCTCCTTGTCTTCCACCAATAGCATGACAGAAATATTCTCTTGCATTCATTCCATCAAAGAAATTACTTTGTACAAATCCATAATCTGTTAATTGGTTTGTTCCTTTTGGACTAATACTTAATAATCTATCAGCATATCCAGATTTTGGTCTTCCTGTTCTAACAGTTACTTGACCCCATAGTCCAGTCATATTAACAACATTTAAAACTCTTCCACGACTTCCGCCAATACTTGCAATAAGAATTGCATTATTATTTGCTTTCTTTGTTTCTGAGAATAATTCATCTAGTTTTATTTCTAAAATCTTATCTGAAACTTTATCTTTCATTTCACCAGTAATCTTTAAGATTTCATTTTCAAATGTTTCTTCTAAATCTTTTCCTGGAGTTAATGGTAAAGTTCTATCTTCGTATTTTTTAATAATTGCATTTGAACTTGCAATCATTCCTTTAATCTTAGATTTAATTTCCTTCTTAAGATCTTCAGAAGCATTATATTCATCTAAAGCAACAGTTAATCCTTGTTTTGCAATTGCATAGAATACTAATTTTGAAAACTTATAATAGAAATCAATTAATATTTGAATTCCAAAATGTCTATAGATTGTTTCAATTAATCCTTTATGAGAACCAATTTTTTCATCTATTACTCCAGTAACTAATTTTCCATTTTCTATTTTCATATAACAATCGTAAGCACATTTTTCTTTCTTACATTTTTTCTTGCATTCTTTTGCTTTTGCAACAATTGAACACATTTTATTATTATATTCAATGGTCAATCCTTTTGGAAGTATTTGACTAAATATTAATTTACCAGAATAATTTCCTCTTCCTCTGTCTGCAACAGGTAATTCAGTTATTCCAATTGAATATAACATTTCCATTGCTTCTTTTCTTGTAAATTCAGTTTTTGTTCTTGTTAAAAGATATGCTCCTGAAATCAAATCGTGATCTGGAGTAATAACTGGTTTACCGTTTCTAACACTTATTACATGCTTATCAGCAATCATAAGTTCTTTAACTTCAGTATAGGACTCTTCACTTTGTGGTACGTGAAGATTCATATCATCTCCATCGAAATCAGCATTGTATGGATCACAACAAATTGGATTTAATCTAAATGTTCTTCCTGGAAGAATTTTAGCATAATGCCCCATCATAGATATTCTGTGAAGTGTTGGCTGTCTGTTAAAGATTACTATATCTCCATCTTGTAACTTTCTTTTAGCAGTCATACCTTCTGCTAATAATCCTGCAAGTTCTTCGCAGTTTTCTGGAGTTACTATTTTTCTTAATCCTTTTTCTGACAAGATATAACTTATCTTTCCTTTTAATATTTGTTCTTTTATTTTTTCTTTATTCCAAGTTGTTACTTTTTCTGGAACTGTTAAAGTGTTTGCAACAAATTCTGGTATTCCAAGTTCATTGAATTTAATTTCAGTAGAAGGTGTAATTGTTGAACGAGCAGAAGCATTTACTCTTTTTCCAATAAGGTTATATCTAAATCTTCCTTTCTTTCCTTTTAATCTTTGTGCAATTGTTTTAAGTGGTCTTCCGGATCTTTGTTTTGCTGGTGGAACTCCTGCGGTGTTGTTATCAATATATGTTGTAATATTGTATTGTAAAAGATCCCAAAGATCTTCAATAATTATTTGTGGTGCTCCAGCATTTATGTTTTCTTGTAATCTAATATTTATTCTAACAATATCAAGTAACTTGTAAGTAAGATCATCCTCAGAAGTAATAACATTTTCTAAAGATAATGATGGTCTAATTGAAACTGGAGATATTGGTAAAACTGAAAGAATAAACCATTGTGGTTTTAATTTATCTGAATATCCAAATAAGAATAAATCTTTGTCTGGAACTTTAACTAACCAATCTAATATTTCTGCAGGATATAATCTTTCTCCGTTTTTGAAATAGTTTGTTGGTTTATCTAAAGCAATTTTATCAACTGGTGTTTTACAATGAGGACACTTTTTTGTTCCTTTAACTCTTGCTAATATTTCCTTAACTGTTTTATCTGTATCTTCTGAGATTAACATTAAATCATTTACTTCTTCATCATCTAATAATAATCTTCCACAATGTTGACAAGTTGAAGTTAACACATAATAAAGTTTTTCACCAAACTTTGGATGAACTACAGGTCTAATTAATTCTAAAGCACCGAAGTGACCGGGGCACCCCTTCATTGTTTGTCCACAAGTTTTACATCTAAGTCCTGGAGAGATAATTCCTAAGTGAGGATCCATTAATCCTCTTTCAATTGGATAACCATCCTTATCATAAGTATCAGCTCTTGAAATTTCAACAGCAGACATCTTTCTTATCATTTCAGGACTTAATACTCCAAATTCAATGCTTCTTATTTTTTTTGATGTGTTCATTCTATCAACCTGTTTTTTAATGTTATTTTAATCTTTCTAATATTTCCTTATATATGAAATGTATTCCAACCAACGTTGTTTTTGCTTGATGAGCGTCTTCAAATTTTATATTTTTTGGAAATAACTTTTTTTCTTCTTTATTCCATTTGTTATATAATTCAACTATTTTTTTATCTTTCTCTTTTACATCTTTTCTTGCTTTTTCTTTATTTCCTTTATATTTTTTTAAAAAATATTCTGTTCCTAAATTTAATACTTCGTTTCCAGAGATTTCTTGAAAATTATATTTTTTATTTAAATCAAATATTTCTTTATCTATCAATCCTTTTTTTACCATAAACCTATAAGTTTCCATTTGAAGAGTTGTCTTATCATTAAAATTCATACGTTTTGGTTGAATTATTCTTCTTGGCCACACTTCTTTAGTTCTTGGATCTATAAATGGATATTTTTTTGCATATTCAACTACTTTATTTTCAACAAATTTCTTTATTGATACTAATTTTGCTTTTCTCCCAACTTTTGGTTTTGGAACTGCCATACTATCATCTAGTCTATTTTATCTCCAAGGACTAACTTAGGATATACGCCCATTGCTTTTAGTTCATCAAGTAATAACTTGAAACCATAACTGATCTTTACTTGGTGTACGTTTGTTCCATTACATACTGGACAGTATCTTTTGTTTCTTATCTTATCATCAACTGCTGGAATTCCACAGTCTTCACAAACCATGATATTCATTTCGTCTGCATCGTCCATTAACTTTTCTTGTAATGTCATTGCAGCACCGTGAGCAACTAAAGCTTCGCCTTCCATTTCTCCAAATCTTAAACCGCCGCCTTTTTGCTTTCCTTCAGTTGGTTGTCTTGTTAATAATTGTACTGGTCCTTTGTCTCTTGCTTGTATTCTGTTTACAACTAAGTGTGTTTGTAGTCTTTCAAATGCAAGAGGCCCAACAAATATTGGCATCTCGATTTTTTCACCAGTCTTTCCATCATAGAAAGTTTCTTTACCGTCTGGTCTAAATCCATATTCTTTTAACATCTTAAATATTTCATCTTTATCGTTATTGAAAGGAGTTCCATCAATTGCTTTTCCACTTGCAGCAACTGTCTTTCCTGCAATACTTTCAAACAAGTGACCTAAAGTCATTCTTGAAGGAATTGAGTGTGGATTTAAAATAAAATCTGGTTTAATACCTTCACTTGTAAAAGGCATATCTTCTTCCTTAATAACTGCACCAACAACTCCTTTCTGTGCGTGGTGTGAAGTGAATTTATCTCCAACTTGAGGTTCTAAATATGTTCTAACTCTAATCTTACATAATTTAGTTCCAGAAATTGTTTCAGATAACATAACTCTATCAATGTAGCCTTCTAAGTGTTTTCTTGAACAAACAGAAGTATCTCTTCTTTCTTCAGTAACAACACCGAACTCAGAAACTTCTTCTACAAATCTTGGTGGAGAAGTCATTCCAATAATTACACCGCCTTCTACAATCTTAGATTCTAAATTTGCAATTCCGCTTTCATCTAAATTTGCATAAGCATCAGTTCCTCTATATCCGCTTGCATCTTCAGTTGGGATAGTGAACTTGTCTGTTTGTCCTGAAGGATATCTAATTTCAGTAGCTGAATATGCTCTGTAATAAGATGATCTTCCAAAAGCTCTTTGGATAGACCCTTGATTAATAATATAAGCATCAAGCATATTAAATCCTCTAAAAGGCATAATTGCAACAATTGCATTTTGAATCATTGGTCTTTTTTCCATATGCATTAAATCTTCTGTTCTTGTAAATACTAATGGTTTTTGTGGATAATACAAACAATGCATTTCTGTATCAAATCTTAAATTATAATTTGAGGATGGTATTCCAATTGCTTGCTTGTAAAGTTTTGCACCGTGAATTGCTTTTCCAGCCATGTTGTGTTCAATGAATGGAATCATTGATGAAACAATACTAAAAATTGCAGTTCCTGAAATTTCTAAATGTGTATGATCAGGAGTTAGTTCATCTTCTGTTAATGCAATGTAAGCATTCTCTTCTTCTTCAGCATCTAAAAATTCAACAATTCCTTTTGCTAATAAATCTTGCCAAGTCATTTTTTTAGATTTTAAGTCTTCAACAATTTCCGCAGTTACTCTTGATTGTCCTTTATCAACAATAATTACTGGTCTTTGTACTCTTCCTGCATCTGTGTTAATGTACAATTCATTAGTATTTTCATCAAAAGCAATATTTATTTGAGAATCAATCTGAAGTGTTCTTCTTTTCTTAAGTAAATCTGCTCTTAATTTTTCTGGGTCGTCATGGAATCCTACAATTCCACCATTAACATAAATTTTTGCTCTTGATTTAGTCATAATTTTTCACATTAAAATTGTCATTTTAGTCTGAACTCATATTTTCATTCTTTAATATTCTTCTAATTCCTTCTGTATCAGTGTCTGTTGTAATCTTTGCCATCATTGACAAATTCTTTACAAGACCACAGTTAGGTCCATCTGGTGTTTCAATTGGACAAAGTCTTCCCCAATGTGTTCCATGAACATCTCTTGCTTCATATAATTCTCTTGATGAATCAAGTGTGGATTTAACTCTTCTTAAATCTGTGATTGGAGTAATGAAATTATCTCTTGACATATATTTACTAACACCTGTCAATTGTCCAATCCAGTTACCTGTACTTACTGCAAACATTATTCTTTCAGTGATTGCATCAGGTCTAATAACAGTGTTAATATTTAATTTTCTGTGTCTTGAAATAGTTCTATCAATTTGGAATTTTAAATCTTTAGTGAAATGTTTAAATGAAAATCTAAATAAATTTTCCATTAATTTTCCAGATAATTCTAATCTTTTATTAGCATAATGATCTTTGTCTGCTTGTGTTCTCAAGTGATATGCTTTTTCAATAATTTTTACAGACATTGCTACAAGAAAGTGAGCTTTCATTGTTCTTGCATCTTTTTCTTGACCTAAGTGTGGTAATAAGAAAGAATCAATAACTTCTTTTGCTCTTCTTAATCTGTAAGTTCTTGTTTGAGATGGAGCAACTGATCTTCCAATCTTATCAAGTGCTTCTTCTTCTGATTGTAATTCAATTTTATCTAAATTTAATAAGATTTCATTTTGAGTAATTTGATCTTTTGGAAATAAATCTAAAATTGCATTTGCTTTTATGTAACCTATTGCATTTAGTAATTCAATAAGCATTAATTTTCTTGGAGAAGATGGAAATGAAACTGTGAATAATCCATCAGATGTCCTTGAGATTCTTACTTTCCCCTTGAATGCACCTTTAACAGAAATAACTTGTGCATTTACTAATTCTTCATCATCATTTAAAAGAATCCTATCAAATGCGAGAACTTCTTGAGTAATTAATGCTTTTTCTGAACCATTAACAATCATGTAACCGCCTTTATCCATTGGATCTTCTCCATTTTCAATTAGTTCTTCTGGAGATAATCCAGAAAGATTACATCTATTTGATTTTACAAGAATTGGCATTTCTCCAACATATGCTCTTTTTTCATCTTGAAGAACTCCTTTTCTGTAAAGCTTAATATCTAAGTAAATTGAACCAGAGTAAGTTAGATTTCTAAGTCTTGCTTCCATTGGCATTAATCTGAATTTTGCAGTTCTGTCTGCTTCTACAATTTGCGGATTTGTAATTTCTACATTTGATAATGTAACATCAACACCATTACCAGTACTAGAACTTTGTATAAATCCATTTTCTTCAACAATCTCTGGAACTTTTTCATCAATAAATTGATTAAAAGAATTTATTTGTTGTTGAACTGGACTATATAAATCGTAATAAGATTCAATAACTGACCATTTATCTAAGTTTTTCATAATTCTTCACGTTTTAAATTAATCTATAAAATATTATCTTTAAGGAGAAAACTAAATTTTAATTACTCTTCTATAGTAAATAACTTCTCCAACTGTTCTGTTCTTTCTAGTAATTCTAATTACATCTCCTGCTTTAACTTCTAATTGAGCGATGCCAGGATCTGCAATAAATATTAATGGTAATTTTTCTGGAATAATATTTTGTTCTTGAATTAGTTTTTCTAAATCATCAGCAGAAACTATTTCGTGTTTTGGGATATAACTATGTTTAATTTCTTCTTTTATTTTTCTTGCTCTTTTTTTAACTTTCTTTTTCTTTCCCTTTACGTCTTCTTCCTCTTCTTCTTCTGTGTAATCGAAAGCTGGAGCAACTTCTTTTTCATCATCATCCGTTTCTTCTTTTGCGGATTTAATTTCCACATCATCGATAATGCTATAATCGTCTTCTAAACCGTAATCTGTTTTTATTCCTGGCAAAACTAACACCTTTTAAATATAATTTTTACTTCTTTGTCTTTTATAGCTTATTTATGCCGATAGCGGACAGGTCTTTAAAATCTAATACGTGCTGATAGATAGAGCTTGTTTAAAACTGCTATATTTATAAAAATCGTTTAAATTTACTCTGTTATCGATAAAAAACCTAAATATAAATAAACTAGACAGGAGCATATAATATTTATAAAACCGAAATATATATAAACTAATTGTTTTTTCGAATTATTAAAAAACAACTATTTTTTTACTTTTTTGAGATTTTTAAACGATTTTTTGCGTTTCTCTATTTCAGTCATCTTTTCGAAAAGCAATTTTTCCTGATTTACAAGGTGTTTAATGTTCTTTTCTATAACTTTTTCTTGCTTAATTAAATGTTTTTTTAATTCTTTTTCTTCTTTTTTTAATCCTCTGCCTAATATTTCTCCTTCAGTTCTAGTGAAATGTAAAAATTGATTTAACCCAAACATAATTGGTTTTTGTAAAAGAATATTTTTTGGCAAATCTATTTTGCTTCTATTTGTGTCTTTTATCTTACCGACAAAACCAATAGTAAATATTCTAAATATCATTGAAATAGCAAAAATTAATAATAATCCATATCTTTCAACACCCATAAACCAAAATTTAGGATTAGATGAAATATATCCTCCAACAATTGTTCCAAGAAGCATTGCAAATGATTGAAATATTAAAAAGAAAGACATATGGTGTATTAAATCACTTTTAATGTTTTGATAGAAGTACCCAAATATTCCAAGAGTTAGCCCCGCCATTAATGCACCGTCTATAATATTAAGGAAAAACAATAACCAAATTCTATTACCAAATGCCATAATTAAGAATGGATAAATTGGCAAAAATAAGATCGTTGCTTTAAGTACCTTTGTTGAGCCATACTTATCACAAATTTTGCCCCAATAATAAAAACTTAAGACTAGCCCAAGTATAGAACCAATCTCTAAAAAAACATATTGCTTATAACTAAATTTTAAAATTTCTAAAAAATAATATCTATAGAACGGCGCAGCAATATACATACTGAAAAATATTAAAGAAATTATGACTAAAAAATACATAAATTGTTTATTTCTAATAACTACATCTCTAAAAACTTTAAAAACTGGTTGTGATTTTTCTTTAGATTCTTTACATAAACTACAGTTATCTTCTGTTTGACTCATTTTATTCATAACAATAACAGAACCAAATCTAAAAATCCCTGCTATTAAAAAGATTATAGTAAATCCAAGAGATGTGTTTCTTTGCATTGCATCTAGTACAAATCCTGTTATAAACAGTGGAATTATTGAAAATAAATTTAAAATAATTTGTTTTTTTGCATTATTCCCTACAATTTGTGAAATATTAAATATCTTGCCAATCCATTCTCTATATACTCCTAGAGGAAATTGCTCAGTTAAAACAATTAAACAATAAATAATAATAATTAACCAAATTGCTAATTGATTATTAGAAAGATAACCAACAAATGCTAATGGTATCCAAAATAATGCTTGTAAAGTGGTGAAAAATAAAACCAAATGTTTTTCAGATTTAAAATATTTAAAAACACTATATGAAAATAAAACTGAAAAAGAAGCTAAAAATAATGGCAAGGTATTTAATAATCCAATTTCCATGGTGTTTGCCTTAAGTTGAATAAGATATGGAACTAAAAAAATAACTCCAATATAATACATTACTGCCCAAGTAATCCCTTCTAATATATAATATTTGAGGTCTGTTTGTTGCTGTTCAGGAGTTTGTTTAAATTGCATATCTTTTCAATACAATAGAAAGAGAAATATATTTTTAAAGGTTGTTTTTAAAAATAAAAAAATAAAAATGCTCGAAACGGGATTCGGACCCGTGTTATTAGCGTGAGAGGCTAATGTGCTTGACCGGGCTACACTATCCGAGCAAAGAATATATAATTTAACACCTAAATATTTAAAAATGGAGTAATTATTCTATACTCCAAAATTTCTTCTTTTCATTTATAGTTTTTAAAACATCAAACAATATTGCAAGTAGCAATCCGGTTCCAATTATAGCAATCCATTCAACATAACCTAAAGCTACAGTTTCAAATAATTTACTTGCTGGAGTATATATAATAATTAATGTTGCAATTATTGAAATACTTGCTGCAAAGAAAAGATATTTATTAATAAATGGAGATCTATTAAGTACAGGTTTTCTAAATGATCTATAGATGTAAGCTCCAACTATTTCTAGAAATATCAAAGTAACTAATGCCGTTGTTCTAGAATGTATTATATCAAATCCTAAAACATTAAACATTATGTAATATGTTGCTAAAGTCATTAATCCCATTATTAAACCAGTAAATACAAATAAATAAATTAATTTTTTTGTTAATATATCTTTTTTCTTTGGTTTTTCTTTCATAATATCTGGAGATGGTGGATTAAATCCTAAAGTTATGGCTGGAAGATTATCAGTAACAATATTCATAAAAAGAATGTGTAGCGGCAATAATAATGGAATTGCCCAACCAAACATAACTGCAAAACCAACACCTACAATAATTACAAATAATTCTGCAAAATTACAAGATAGTTGATACGCAACAAATTTTCTAATATTTGCAAAAATTGTTCTTCCTTCTTTAATTGCATTTACAATTGTTGCAAAATTATCATCTTTTAAAATTAAATCAGCAACTGAACGAGAAACATCTGTTCCTGTTTTACCCATAGCCACACCAACGTGTGCTTCTTTAAGTGCAGGAGCGTCATTTACTCCGTCCCCAGTCATTGTAACTATCTCTCCATTTGCTTTTAATGCTCTTACTATTCTTAACTTATGTTCTGGCCTCACTCTTGCAAATACAGTTATATTCTTTATAACATCTCTTAATTCTTCATCACTCATGTCATCTAAATCAGAACCAACTAACACGTCTTTTGTGTCTAACCCTATTTGTTTAGCAATAGAAATTGCAGTTTCTTTATTATCTCCAGTTATCATTTTTACTTGTATTCCTGATAATTTACATTGCTTTATTGTGTCTTTCACTTCTTCTCTTGGTGGATCTTCTAAACCAACAAGTCCTAAAAATACAAGTTCTGATTCTGGATCTTTGCTGTCTTGTTTCTTATATGCTAAACCTAGTGTTCTTAATGCATCTTTATTCATTTCTTGAGTTGCATTAAATAACAATTGTTTTTCTCTTTCAGTTAATTTTTGATTTACTCCATTTTTATAAATTTCAGTACATTTATTTATAATATATTCTGGAGCTCCTTTAACATAAACAAATTTATCATTTGTAATAACACTCATCATTTTTCTATCTGAACTAAATGGAATTTCTTCTACTATTTCAATATTATAGTCTTCTTTAAAGAGATTAGCTTTTGCACCAAGAACTAAAAGTGCAGATTCTGTTGGAGTTCCATTCAATACATATGTTGTATCGTTTTCAATTTCTTTAACAAAAGAATTATTACAGATTACTGCAGTTTTAATTAATTGTTCTAAACTTTTATTTTGTTTTAAATCCATTATTTTATTATCAACAATAAATTCTCCTTTTTTATCATAACCTACTCCACTTACAATGATATATTTATCATTTGTGTAAATTTTCTTAACAGTCATCTCTCCTTTTGTTATTGTGCCGGTTTTATCTGAACAAATAACTGTGGTTTCACCTAATGTTTCAATAATTGACATTCTATTAACTATGGCATTATTCTTTGCCATTCTATGTGCTCCATAAGAAAGAGTAGAAATAAGAACTACTGGAAACCCTTCAGGAAAAGCAGAAACTGCAACCGCAATCACTAAAATCAAAACTTCTATGATTAATGCTTTATCTATTGTCGGAGCATTTAATAAAACTAAAACTCCTGCAACTGTTGCAAAGAAGGCTCCTGCAATTGCAATATATTTAGTTATACTATTGATTTTTTTTTGTAATGGCAATTCTTTTTCTGTTTCTGAAATTAATCCTGCAATTTTTCCAAATTTTGTGTTCATTCCAGTGTGTGTTACTTTTGCTAAACATTTACCATTAACTACAAAAGAACCCATGTATACTTTACTTTCATCATCATAATCATCTTCACTTTTTATTTCTATTTTTCTTACTTCTTTTGATTCTCCGGTTAATATTGATTCATTAATTAAAATGTTTGTCTGTTGAAGAATTATTCCGTCTGCAGGTATTTTTTCTCCAGCTCTTAAAATCAGTATATCTCCTGGAACTATTTCTTTTGATAAGATTTCTTTTTCTTTTCCATCTCTAATAACAATACTAATTGGTGTTATCATTCCTTTCAAAGCACTAATTGCTTTTTCTGCTTTATATTCTTGAATAAACCCTAGACCCACAACTAAAAGAATAACTGCTAGAATTGTATATCCTGTAACTCCTTTCCCAACAACAAAAGAGAGAGTCATTGCAACAACTAAAAGATAAACAATAAAATTACTTTTTACTTGTCTAAATAGAATTTCAATCCAAGATTTCTTATTTATGTCTTTTATCTCGTTATATCCAAATATGCTTAGATTCTTTTTTGCTTCTTCTGTGGTTATACCTGTAAACTTCATATATTTCATTGTCTCCAAAGATTAATAATCAAATACTTATAAACTATATAATAATAGAAAAAGAAAAAGTATTTAAATGTGTTTAAAAGATAAAAAAAAGTGCTTCGAGGCGGATTTGAACCGCCGATTTCCAGATTATGAGTCTG
>Ga0172381_10005573_pt1 | contig 12719 bp, 14 predicted proteins | sample Leawel6488metaG_FD_119754 | JGI IMG/M metagenome (GOLD analysis project Ga0172381, IMG submission 119754) | Leachate microbial communities from a municipal landfill in Southern Ontario, Canada - Leachate well 64-88 metaG | ecosystem: Engineered > Solid waste > Landfill > Unclassified | place...
CTAGATTGAGCATTAATGAATTCTTCAAAGAATTAGAAAAAACTTGCGCTTTAGCTATTGTCGCCTTCTGCGCCATGCCACCCATCGAGACAACAATAAGACCAGACAAAATACCAATGATTGCAATCACTACAAGTAGTTCAATCAAGGTAAAAGCTTGTCTGGCTAATTTTTTCATTAATCTACAATATTTAATAGTTCACAGATTCTTTTTCGGTCAAAACCGACGACGAATTCTCCATTAATGTCAGTGACGGGAACGGTTGATTGTTTTGTTTTTTCAATCATCTCTTTCTGCGCTTCCATATCTGAAGAAACATCAACTGATTCGACTTCTATTCCCTTTTCCGTTAAAAATCTCTTTAAAGAAAAACAGTATGGGCAAATCGGGGTTGAAAACACTCTTACTTTAGTCATTTTGTTATATATTATATTATCTTTTCTTCTATTCTACACAACCTGTTGTATTTTGCCAATCTCTCTCCTCTGGTTGGCGCTCCTGATTTGATATAGACAGAAGAGATGCCAACAGCTAAATCAGCAATGAAACTATCACAGGTTTCTCCTGAGCGATGAGAAACAACGGTTTTAAATCCTCCATCTTTACAAGCTCTTGCGGCTGCTAAGATTTCAGTCACTGTTCCCACTTGGTTAATTTTCAATATTGCTCCGTTGGCCGCCTTTCTCATTTGTGCCTCTTTAATAATGGCAGCGTTACTGACTAATAAATCGTCACCGATAATTATTACTTTCTCCCCTAGCCGGCTAGTTATTCTTTCGAATCCTTTCCAATCGTCTTCCGCAAAAGGATCTTCAATTCCAATAATCGGATAGCTTCTTACTAAATCAGAATAATAATCAAGCATTTCAGCATTAGAGAAGGCTCCCATTTTTAACCCATAATATCCTTCGCTAGCGCCTTTTTCCTTTTTGTAAAACTGGCTAGAAGCAACATCCAAAATTATATTTATCTTGCCTGTATATTCTGAATCATTGATTGATTTAACAATCAATCCTAGAGCAACTTCCGGAATTTCTATTGGCGGAGCAAATCCTCCCTCATCTCCGACATTGACGGGAAAAGTAGGATAACTCTCTTTTAAAAATCTCTTAAGCTTGTAATACACTTCTGAACCCATTCTTAAAGACTCTCTAAAGTTTTCTCCTTGAGGAACAATCATGAACTCTTGGAAATCTAGACCGTTATCCGCATGAGCACCTCCGTTAATAATATTAAAACAAGGAAGAGGCATTTTTAAATTTTCGTTGCCGAACAATTCAGCAATGTATTCGTACAGCTCAATTTTTTTAGCGTTTGCACCAGCTCGGCAAACCGCCATTGAAACTCCAACGATACCGTTACTTCCTAAATTGTATTTACCCGCTGTTCCGTCCAATTTAATCATCAATTCGTCAATTTCTTTTTGATTAACGCAATCCATCCCGATTAATTTAGGAGCAATTATTTCGTTTACATTTTTAACTGCTTTCAAAACTCCCTTTCCTCCATAACGATGATTCCCATCACGCATTTCGAAAGCTTCTTTCATTCCCGTCGAAGCGCCTGATGGAACTGAAGCAACAAAAACTCCCTCTTCGGTTATGCATTCAACTTCAATTGTTGGATTTCCTCTTGAATCAAGTATTTCTCTCGCTTTAATATTTTTAATTAAACTGCTCATTTTTTTGCTATTAAGTTATTAATTCTTGAAGTATATTCTTCTCTAGATATATTACCACTATTTAGCATTTTATTTAACCCCGCATAGTATTGTTCCTTAATTTGAGCCGTGGACATTATTGTATCGTAAACTCGCAATCCATCGATGTATCCAATATAATTACTGCCAATTGTAAGATTACCGTTAGGAAGCACTGCTGAGCTCGCACTATTTACTGAAAAAACGCTCTCAATAACTCCATCAACGTATATTTTATCATTATTTATATCTGTCGCTAAAGAACCAGTAACAATAAAAACGATATGATGCCACTTATCGTCCCTTAAGTCAGAATTACCATACTTAAAATTGTCACCATTTAAATATATTATCGGGCGATAATTAGTCCAAAAACAAGGACTAAAATAGGGATATCCTCCGCCACTGAGGCCAATGAGATACCTAGGAACGGCTCCCGTTGTGGCTGGCGAAACTTTCACCCACCCTTCAATAGTATAAAAAGCTTGTGATGGAATAAGTTTTCCACTAGTTGCCGTAATACTACTAGAACCATCAAAAAAAAGACACGATCCAAAAACACATTTATTCCCAGAATAAACCTTAGGAGTTCCGTTAATGGCTGTTGCGCTATTCGCTCCCCACGTATCTTGAGTATAAACTGTCGTGACTGTATCGCCATCATTTAATCCAAAACCATCAAATTTCCATTCCGAAATTAAATCTGCCATCATTGAATTTCTTAATGAATTAGAAAATATTTGTGCTTTAGCAATAGTAGCTTTTTGCGTTACTCCACTCATTGAAACAACGATTAAACCAGACAAAATACCAATGATTGCAATCACTACTAGTAGTTCAATCAATGTAAATGCCTGTTTTAATCTCTTGTTCATATACTCATATGTTAATATATTTGTATGCATTAACCACTGCCACAGCTCCCTGCCCGCAGGCAACAACAATTTGTTTTACCTTTTGAGAATTAACATCCCCTACAGCAAACAGTCCGGGAGTTTTAGTTTCAAAGGTTTCAAAATTAACAACAACTTCTTTTCTCTCGTTTAATTCAACTAATTCCTTTAGGAATAGGGTGGCTGGCTGATAACCGGCTTGAACAAAAACACCTTGCACATCAAGAGTCTTTTCTTCTCCTGTTTTCCTATCTTTGTAAACAATTTGATTAACAAATCCATCTCCCTTTATTTCTTTCAATTCGGCTGAAGTAATAATTGTTGCTTTACCGACAGAGCAAATCTTGTCTTGGTTTTCTTTTCCACACTTAACTGTATCGCCGTATTCCAAAACATACATTTTATTCACATAACTATTTAAGAAAAAAGCTGCTTCAAATCCCGCTTCTCCCCCTCCGATGATAGCTACATCTTTCCCATTATACAAAGGACCATCGCAAGTCGTGCAATAACTGACTCCGCGTCCCAAGAATTCTTCTTCTCCTTTCACTTCTAATTTTCTTGGTTCTGAACCAACAGCAATAATCACCGCCTTTCCAGTAACTGTTTTTCCCTCTCTAGTTAAAACAGTAAAAATATTATTCTCTTTTTTTAATTCGTCTACTTCGTCATTTAAAACTTCCACTCCCTTATGCTTCATTTGATCTTCAAATTTAGCAATCAATTCAAAACCAGAGATTTTTTCAAATCCTGGATAGTTTTCAATATCAACCGCTTTGTGTGCCATTTGCCCGCCAAATTCTTTGGTAATAACCAAAGTCTTCATCTTCTGTCTCGCTGAATATATACCCGCTGTCATTCCGGCTGGCCCGCCACCGATTATAATTAAATCGTATTCCATTATATCTTAATATTTTTTAAAAACTCTTTTATCTTAGGACCAAACTCAGGATGATCCAAAGCCAGAGTTAAGAATGATTTAAACCAAAGCATTTTATTACCACATTCAAGCCATTCCCCTTTTACCTCATATCCATAAATAGCACTTCCTTCTTCCGCCATCTTTCCTAATACTTGAGTGATGGAATAATCCTTCTGCCTCATTGTTTTATCATTGGAAAATCTTTCAAAAACATCGGGAGTTAAAATCATTCTCCCAATCATGGCTAGATCAGAAGGAGCATTGTTTTTTGGCTTTTGAACCATTCCTTTTATCTTGTAAAAACCATTAGCAATTTTTTCAACATCTACTACTCCATAGCTAGAAATCTTGTCGGGAGGCAGCTTTTTAAGGGCAATAACGGGCCTTTGGCAAGTCTCGAACACTTCCTTTAATTGTTCAAAGCCAGACTGCTCTTTAGAATAAATAATGTCGTCACAAAAGAATACTCCAACTGGTTCACCTTTAGCAAAATCTTTGGCCGCATAGATAGCGTCAACGTCTCCTGAAGGTTTCTTTTGAACAACTGAAGAAAACTTTATTGCTTTTAAAACATCTTTTAATCCATTCAGCATTGATAATTCTTCCTTCTTGTTGTTTTCAACTAAAAGCTTTTCCAAATCAGAGTTTTCTTTGAAATAGCTCATCACATCTTTTTGATTGTTTCTCACCACGAATTGTATTTCTTCAATTCCTCCTTTCAAAGCCTCATCCACGTTATAGTGCACCAAAGGCTTATCAACTAAAGGAATTAATTCTTTACTGATAACTTTAGATAAAGGCAAGAACCTCGTCGCCATTCCGGCAATAGGAAAAATAGCTTTTTTAACAGTTTTTTTCATATATTTATTTCTTTTTTGGTTTTCTTAAAAAGGCAGGAATTTCAAATATCTTTTCTTCCTCTTCTTCTTTTTCTTCCTCTTTCTTTTCTGCTTCTTTTATCTCCAAGGCTGATCTTCTTACTTCCACCACCTCTTCTTCTTTTTCTTCTTTCTTTTCTGGTTTAGCTTTTTGTTTTTTAGTTTTCTTTGTCACCACTTTCACTTCTTTTTCTTCCTTCTGAATAATCTTACTCTTCTTGCCTTTCTTCTCTTCTTCCGAGGAGGTAGCTAAAATAGTTACCCTGATTTCATTCTTCAATTTAGGATTCTGAGATAAACCAAAGATAATCTTAGCGTTGGGAGCTAATTCACTGATCTTCTCACTGATTTGAGATAATAATTGAAGTGATAAAGTTTTTGAAGCCTCGATATTGAACATAACATTGTCAGCATTTTCAAAACGGTATTCAAGAATCGGATTCTTTAATAAATTCTTGCTGATGTCTTCAGCGGTCTGGCTTGATTTTCCTTTAGTAAAATTAAGATAAGCAATCTTTCCCTTCCCTTCTAATATTGTTCTGATGTCTGCCCAATCAATATTGATTAATCCAGGAGAATAAATCGTTCGCAATAATCCTTCTAATGATTCAGCTAATTTATCGTTTAAAAGATTCAAAGAATCAGTAAAAGAGACTTCTTCTTTAGTTAGTGAAAATATCTTTTCATTGGGAAGAACCATAAAGGCATTAAGATTTCCTTTGATGGTTTCTAAAGCTTTGAGAGACATATCCATCTTCTTCTTTCCTTCAAAAGAAAAAGGCGTTGTAAAAATGCCCAATGTGTTCAATCCCATTTCTTCCGCCATCTTAGTCAAAACTGGAGTTGCTCCGGTTCCGGTTCCTCCACCCAAAGAAGAAATAAAGATGTATAGGTCTTTATCGTCAGAAAGCAAGCTTCTCATTCTCTCGATATCCTCTCGGGCAGCTTTTTCTCCCATCTCGGCATCTCTTCCTGTCCCCAAACCTCTGGTTAGCTTGTTCCCAAAAGAAATTGTTTTTAATGTTTTAGGCAAAGACTTTAAAGCCTGGCTATCGGTATTCAAAGCAACAAATTCTATCTTCTGGACTGAAAAATCTTTTAATTTTTTCAAAAGCTCGGCAATAATATTGCCTCCTCCGCCTCCGACTCCAATAACTTTAATCTTGACCCTCTTTCCCGTCGCCTCAGTTTCAGCTTCTTTGTTTAAGGCTAACGGTTTTTTAATTTCTTTAGTTTTTGCTTTGTTGTTTTTCATTGTTTGTATTATACCTCCTTATTTCTCTATTTTCAATTTACTGGCTGTTTGCTTAAATTCTTCGTCAGAAATATTGGTTTTTTTAGTAATCGCTCGGGTAAAGCAAATATCGTCATTCTCTCGTCTAGGAATAATGTGTAGGTGGAAATGAAAAACTGTTTGTTCGGCATGAACTCCTGAGGCATGATAAAGATTGACCCCTTCAATACCTAACTCATCCTTCATTTTCTGCGCTATCTTCTTTGAAACCAAAGCTATTCTCTCTAAATAGTTTTCTTCGATTTCAAGAATATTTTTTGCATGTTTTTTAGGAACGATCAGGGTGTGTCCCGTGCTTAAAGGATTAACATCCAAAAAAGCTAAGACTAAATCGTCTTCATATATCTTATAGCTTGGAATCTCGTTGTTTACTATTTTACAAAAAATACAATTTTCCATATTTTTAAAATTACTTTTTTAATTCTCCGCAAGAAACACTAACATTCAATTTATTAACGGCTTGAGGTAGCCCTTGCTCGTCTGCCAGCATTGATATTTTAATCATACAAACATTTTTATCCTTGCTGTAGTAAGAAATGCCAGACAAGTCGCTTCCCATTTCAAAAAAGTCGATTCCAAATCCGTTATCTTCAAAATATTTCCTTACTGAATCAGAAGCATCATTGGTGATATTCTGGGCTGAGAATCCCATTCCCGCAATGTTTACATTTTCTCCGCTCTCGTATTTGTATTGGAAATTCTCTTTTTGAATACTAGAAAAATCTATCTTCGTATCTTGCTTAATACTGTTTAGAATATTAAAAGCAGGATTAGTAGATAATCCCCCATTGATAAAGACGAAATAAATACCGAGAATGATTAGAATGAAAACCGTAACGATAAATAATATGTCTTTGTTCATATATTTTTATTAAAAATATTGTCTTGATCCGAAGAAACCAAACAGACCGAACAGACCGAAAAAGCCGTAACCAACTCCTGGGATTAATCCAACTAGCCCAAACAGACCCAAGAATCCCAATTTCCATAAATCACTGGGCTCCTTAGTGATTATGAACTCCATTGTACTATAGGTAATGGCAAGCATAAAAACAATTAAAGATAACGCCAAGAGAACTAAAGAAAACCACTCCTGTCGATCATAAACAAGATTCAATATTCCATGAAGACAAGCTATTCCTGCTACAATAAAAAATGATACATATACCTGTTTTACTCTTTTGCTTACTTTCATACAGTTATTTTATTTATTATTGTTCGGGGGTAGGGACTCGAACCCCAATTACCAGGGCCAGAACCTGGTGTCCTACCATTAGACGACCTCCGAATATATCTACTTTTTACCATTAAAGAGGTTAGAAATCAATAGAAGAAAATTCTTGAATTCTTGAATAATATTCGGCGGAATCAATAGCCTTATTAGATAATAAAGAGTTTAATCCAGCATAGTATTGTTCTTTAATTTGAGAAGCTGTAACCCCTTTCTTGAAAAATCTAATTTCATCAATCTTTCCAGCGAAATAACTACCAACCGCACTAGTACCTGGTCCTGCCTCTCCACCTATTATTATATTATTAGCGTAGGTATAGGCAATTGGATAAATTGCCGTAGCATCATACTGATCCTTATAGTTTCCATCTAAATAATTTTTAAAATATCTACCATCATAAGTAAAAACAAAGTAATGCCAGCCAGAAGCTGGAGGAGCATTGTAAAAATAAAGACTTCTATATGATCCATTTACGTAAAGAGTTGTATAGCAACTTGTCGGAGCTAACGTAATATTATACCCTCCCACTTCGGTGCAACTCAACATTCTAGCATCAGCCGGTGTCCAGCTAGTCATACTAGCCCAAATAGAAACCGTCAATTCGCTTGTCGGCTTTAAATCAGCGTCATAAGGAAAATTAATAATGTCACTGTTTGCAGCGTTAAAAGAATAACAGGTTCCCTGCACACAATCAGTAGACGGAGTAGCCCCAGTTATTGTTCCTGTAGTATGCCCTCCCCAACTATCAATAGCGTTACCGTCTAACTTATACTCGGCTACCAAATCGAGCATCAACGAATTTCTCAAAGAATTAGAAAAGACTTGCGCCTTAGCGATGGTCGCTTTTTGCGTTACCCCACCCATTGAGACAACGATTAGCCCAGACAAAATGCCTATGATGGTTATTACCACCAATAACTCAATCAATGTAAACGCGTGTTTGAATAATTTATTCATTGCATTGCAATTGAATTAATTCTTTCACTATATTCCCTTGCATCAATACTACCATTAGCCAAAAGACTATTCAATCCAGCATAATATTGCTCTTTAATCTGAGAAGCAGGAATAATAGCATTATAAAAACGAGCTTTATCAATCTTTCCTAAATAGCTATATGAGGTTCCACCATAAGGTCTTCCGATGCTTCTAATCGTTATTGATGTCGTGTGCGGAGCCAAAATGTTCTTAGTAATTGCAAATTTTCCATTAACGTAGAGAGAAATATTATTGCTGCTGTCCGCTGTCCAAGCAACGTGAGTCCATTTACCAATGTATTCAGCCGAAGAAACAAAAGGATAATAGATTTCTACTCCTCCTACTGGACGATAAGCAAAATTATTTCCGCTATACTTTAAAAGAAAATTAGGAGCAACGCCGCTTGTTCCCGCATAAAAAACCAACGGATTACTACTTTGTCCTGGCCAATTCATCCAGTGTTCAAAAGTCCAATTATTAACCGCTGTTAATTCTGCATCTAGTGGAAAAGCAACATTGTCGTCGTACCCATCGAAATCAAGACATTGCTCAAAAACACATTCACTGGCTGGCCTCCAATTGGCAACAGTATTGGTTCCGGCCGATCCAGACCAAGTTCCGTCATTATCATTATTCCAGGCGTCATTAGCATTACCATCAAAGCCCCATTCAGAAACAAGATTAAGCATCAAAGAATTTCTTAAAGAGTTAGAGAAAACTTGAGCTTTAGCAATGGTTGCTTTTTCAGTCATCCCTCCCATTGCCACAACAATTAAACCGGAAAGAATTCCGATGATAGCAATCACCACTAATAGCTCAATCAATGTGAATGCTTGTTTTATTAATTTATTCATTGTATTGCAATTAAATTAATTCTTTCGCTGTATTCTTTCGCATTAATATTGCCATCAGCTAGGAGACTATTCAATCCAATATAGTACTGCTCTTTAATCTGGGAAGTTGGCATAGCCGCATTATATATCCTAACTTCATCCATATACCCATGGAAAAAGCGATCTGGAACTGATTGATCGCATCGATATAAATGCCCGATGGCCAAATCTGTTAACTGGTCTCCTCCGCCTAAAGTAGGAGTCCATGTTGTTATTGTATGAGTGCCTGAAGCAACCGAATCACCATTAATATATAACTTCATTAATTTAGGAGATTGACTTGCCGTATCCGAATTTACTGTGGCGACGACGTAATACCATTTATTTTTTAAAACATTGCTTAGGCTAGAAATAGTTGGTCCATTGTTGCTGTTTCCGCCAAGCCAAAAACTAATTGTATTGGTAGGACCCCAAAAAAGATAATAATTATAATAACCACTTGAGTTCCATGGCTTGCTGACGATATAAGAAAAATTGGTAGCTGAGGGATCGATTTTAATCCAAGCGGAAATAGTCATTCCCTCACCAGTGTATTTTAAGGCTGCACTGGCTCTAATATTGTCATCAATATTGTCAAAATACAAACAAGAACCGCTTATACAATTACTTCCAGTCTTAACTGTAGGAAAAGGATGAGGATTAGATGCATCTACGGGACAAAAAAATCCATTATTCGAGCCCCACGTGTCGTCAACATAAGTAATGTCAGCCACATCTCCATCATTTTTTCCTACTCCGTCAAACTTCCATTCCCCAACAATATTTAACATTAACGAATTCCTTAGTGAGTTAGAAAAAACTTGCGCCTTAGCAATATTTGCCTTATCAGTCATCCCGCCCATTGCCACAACAATTAAACCGGAAAGAATTCCGATGATCGCAATCACCACCAATAGCTCAATCAATGTGAAAGCTTGTTTAATTGTTTTGTTCATTTTTAGCAATTGAATTAATTCTCTCGCTATATTCTTTTGTATTAATATTACCATTGGCCAAGAGACTGTTCAATCCAGCATAGTATTGTTCTTTGATTTGAGAAGTCGGGACAGCAGCATTATACATTCTGACTTCGTCTATTAAACCACTGCCGAAATAATATGAACCGCCAATTCTTAAACTGTTCTTAGCGCTCTGCGAACCGGTAGAACTTGTGGACCCCACACCCACCTCTTGACCGTCTAAAAACATTTTTGAGTTAGCAATATCGGCTTGTGCGCTTCCCGGAATAGTAAAAACTACATGATGCCAATTTCCATTTTTTAATGTCGTCCAAGCAGAAACACTAAAATATCTAAAATTAGTATCGCTCATAAGTATAATTGGCTGACCAGTCGTATTATTTAATCTTATCGATGGAGCGCCAGAAGAAGAATTGAAACCGATCAATGTATTAACAGAGATATCATTAGGTTTTACCCAAGCTGAAACTGTCCAGGCATTCAGACTAGTAGTTATGCTTGAATCGACTCCACAATCCATATAATCATTTACTCCATCAAACTTCAAACATGCTCCCGAGATACAGTTAGAAGAACTCATCCAACCGTCGGCGTGAGAACTAGAATCTCCATATCCAGCTGTAGTATCGGTAAAATTATAAAGAGTTCCGTTATTTATTTTTGTCCAAGTATCATTAACGGTAGTACCACTTCCTTCATCTATTTTCCACTCCCCAACCGTATTCAACATTAATGAATTCTTTAAAGAGTTAGAAAAAACTTGCGATTTAGCAATATTTGCCTTATCAGTCATGCCACCCATAGAGATAACAATTAAACCGGAAAGAATTCCGATAATCGCTATTACTACCAATAGCTCGATTAAAGTAAAAGCTTTTTTAATTAATTTACTCATTTTACTGCTATTGAATTAATTCTCTCACCGTATTCTTTTGCATCAATACCACCACCGGCTAAAAGACTGTTCAATCCTGCATAATATTGTTCTTTGATTTGAGAAATTGGCATGGCAGCATTATATAATCTAACTTCGTCCATTTTACCATCAAGACGAGAACCCGCTGATGAAGTAGCTCCAATTTTATAGCTCGCATAATTTGTTATACTTCCCTGTTGTGTCGAAATAGTTAATGTTTCTGTCTGTTTTATTCCATTAATGTATGTTTGAGCCACTCCATCCCTATCAAATACCACCACTACATTATACCAAGTGTTGGCAACCAGAGTGTCTGTTGCGGATAAATTACCACCAATCCTTATTGCTGTTCCGTCAGAAAAATAAACAAATAATCTACTTGTTCCAGAATTTCTAAAAACCCAATAGCCAGGATATCCAACTGAAGTACCGCCTGCACCACAATAAGCCAATGTTTCTCCTATCGGTGCCGTTGCATTATCAAACTTCACCCAGAGAGAAACAGTGGCATCTCCAGTTCCCATGGATAATGAAGAGTTAGTTCCAAAGTCTACATAGTTGTATGCTCCCGAAGCAGCTGTTCCACTGAAGTCTAAACAAGAATCAGAAACACAATCAGAAGTTTCAACTGTCGGAGGATACGGAACGGTGCCGTTGTTAGTATTCTTCCAAGTATCTAGAACATCATTAGGAGTAGCAACGGAACCATCAGAGGTTGGTCCATCAAACCTCCATTCAGAAACAAGATTGAGCATTAATGAATTCTTCAGTGAATTAGAAAAGACTTGAGCTTTAGCAATACTAGCCTTCTGTGCCATTCCTCCCATTGATACGACAATAAGGCCAGAAAGAATTCCGATGATCGCTATTACTACCAATAGCTCGATTAAAGTAAAAGCTTGTTTGATTAATTTATTCATCAAATTAATAATATCATTAAACTATAAAATTACCTAACAAAAATAACGAACCTTTTAGTGGTTGAGCAGGCGGTAGCAGTATATGCCTCATCTGATCTAGTGCAATTGTCACCGCCGGCAGCTGCAAAAGTTGAAAACATTGGAAAATCTAAATAACCACCATACGATCCTTGTGTCCCATTGTTTTTCAAACAAACCTGTCCCCAAGTGCTGCTGCATGTTTCATCGCAACGAGAACCAAAACTTCCATAACCATACCTCAAAAGCTGTGTTGTTGTAGCACCATCACTAATCCTTGTTGCGTTAATGCTAACATAGCTACATTGTACCATTGCCATTGGCGTATTAGCATTAAAAACAGATGGAGTTGCAAACTTCCAAGCATTAGAAAGTGCACTAGTAGATTCGTTAATAAAAGCAAACATCATTGTTGAACCAGCGACAAGGGGCGCTGTTCCACTTATGTATTGAATGTTGGTAGAATTTTCATTGGACGACGAATGATATACTTTTGTCCATCCTCCCCCATCAGTTGTCATATCGCAATAAACTTGGATAGGCGTTCCAGCAGGACTAATTAAATAATTTCCATCACCAACTGATTTACCAGCATTTAAGATTGCCAAACAGGAGGTTGCGACAGTCGGACTAAAACCAGAAGAAACTGATGAAGAATAGGAGTTGGTATTAGAAAGAACGGCTGAGACTGTAAAATCTGTTCCGTCTGAAATATATGTATAATATCCAGAAACAGGATCTGTAGGAAGAACTGGAAGTAAATCTGAAAGATTTGTAGCTAAAATCGCACATCTATTTGGGGTCCCAGCTGGACCAATATTACATTGAGTGGCTTGGATAGGATATGTCTTTCCATTTAAGGTTCCATAAATCATCAAAGCCTTTCTAATCGTATCTATATTTGCTTTCCTTTTAGAATCATTAGCTAGGTTAATACTTCCATTCATCGAAATAATAATTAAACCAGACAAAATACCAATAATCGCTATTACAACCAATAGCTCAATTAAGGTAAAAGCTTGTCTGGATAATCTGCTCATTTTTAGTCTCTTAAATACTTCCTCACAGCAAAGTATGAAGAAAGAAGTCCTAATCCCAATCCAACAACTAGCTCTA
>Ga0172381_10005577_pt1 | contig 12713 bp, 14 predicted proteins | sample Leawel6488metaG_FD_119754 | JGI IMG/M metagenome (GOLD analysis project Ga0172381, IMG submission 119754) | Leachate microbial communities from a municipal landfill in Southern Ontario, Canada - Leachate well 64-88 metaG | ecosystem: Engineered > Solid waste > Landfill > Unclassified | place...
GAGATGTTCTGGAACTACACCCTGTTTTGTTGTCTCACTTATTTGATACACTGATGCTTGGTGACGGTTGTTATACGGGAGGTGATGCATTCAATTACTATACTACTTCAGAACAGCTTATTGAGGATGTGTACGAGCTGTGCATTAGAATAGGTAGAGTTCCTACTATGTATCCTACCAGAAGTTCTGAGGTAACACGGTGGGTATCGAAAGATGCGGACAGAGGTAGAGAACTGAACAGAAGACCTCTGTTCAAGCTTCGTGTTGCTTCAAGAGCAGAGAGTGATGAGTTGTCTGTATTACGTCCAGAGAAGGTAGAGTACTCTGGCAAAATATACTGCTTTGAGGTGCCACCACAGCATACTGTTCTCGTCAGATACAATGGCAGAGTTATGTGGTGTGGCAATTCTTATGAAGGCGTGAAGATGGCTCACAAGTCTTTCTGGGAAGAATGTATGCTTCCTAGAATCATGTTCGCAGAAGACTTTCTCAACAACGAGGTCTTTGATACGATAGAAGGAGGCAAGTATCAGTTAACTTACGATCTTGCCACTGTAGGAGCACTACACGAGGACTACGGATCAAGAATAACTACAGCCAAGACAATGGTTACTTTAGGCTGGCCGCTTAACGCAGTGAATGATAGGCTAGAGTTAGGCATGAATCATGTGCCGTGGGGTGACACGTGGTGGGTACCGATGGGTATGCTCCCAGTAGAAAGTGTGCTTGCTGAGAACAATACTCCTGAGGAAGATAAACCTAAACCAGACCCCTACGTTGACGACGAACCAGAAGAAGAAAAACCTGAAGAGGAAGAAGACGAAGAGGAAACTGCTGGTATGTCGTCAGATGAGGACAAAGCTTACTGGTCCAAATTTATAGCCATTCAGACACGATTGGAAGAACTTACACGTAACAAGGTCAAAAAGTTCTTCTTTGATCAGCGTAAGCAGATTTTAGAGAATCTGTATAACGGCAAGACTAAATTGATAGACATAGATAAGGAGACTCGCAAGTTAAAGCATATTCTAGGAGCCATCTATCTTGAAGGTACCAAGATAGGCGTGAATATGATCAGAGGTGAACTGGGTGTGCCGTTGGGTGAGACTGAGGAAGAGTATATGCCTGAAATCAAGACCTACGTCTTGAAACGATTGGACATCATACCTCAAAGCATGATGAGAACTGTGATCAAACAGTTGAACGTCGTTGTCGAGAAGAACCTGTCCAGCAGAGAAGACGTGGCTGAGGCTATTCGTGGCATGTACAATAAAAACATACGACGCGTGAACAACGTAATAGCGCGTACTGAGTCTTCATCCGTGATCGTGATTGGCAGAATTTTACAGATGCAACGAAGTGGTGTACAATATCATCGATGGGTGTCTTCTAAGATAGACAAAGGACGAGACGCTCATTTGATGTTGAACAACACTGTGAAAAGGATAGGCGAGTCTTTTTCTGACGAGTTCACGTTAAGATATCCTGGCGATCTTTCTGCTCCGATATCAGAGATTATAGGTTGCAGATGTGTGACCGTTATGGCAGATCATTTAGACGGAGGAAGTTATGAATAAACTGATTAAGAAGATTTTTTCTGGTGTCATTCGTGAGGTTGACACGGATCGAAAGTTGGTTGAAACCGTGATGTCTGACGAGACGCTTGATCGTTATGACGAGGTCATTCTGGCCTCTTCTTACAAGAAGACGATCAAGCAGTTTATGAAGCACGCGGTGCTTTTATCGTCTCATCGTTATGGCGATCTGAGAAGTCAGATAGGCGAATGGCTGAAGGTGTGGATCGATGGGACACAGCTCATTGGTCTTGCTAAATACTATGTTGGTGAAGGTAACCCCGAAGCAGATTGGGGTTTCAAACTGGCGGAGAAGGGCATTGCAGCATACAGCGTTGGTTTCATAGAGATCGATGCCGAATCTTTGAGCTGGGACGAGTGGCAGGAAGCAAAGAAAGCTGGCAAAAAGGTAGCTCGTAGAACATACAAAGAGGTAGAGCTTCTTGAAACCAGTCAGGTCATTATACCTGCCAACCCGTCGGCTCTTCAGAGAAGTCTCGAAGACGAAGCAGACGTGTATCACGATATGGCCGTGAATCTCAAATCGGCTTTTGTCGATAAAGAGCTTGAGGCTCTTCTTGGCAATTCTGAAGAGATAGCAAAACGCTTTCTCATTCAGGTCAAGGACGACATCAAGGGTCTTGAGGAATGTGATCACGTAGAAGACGCTGATACTAACAAGGAGGAACATGGTAAGACGCAGACTGACGGAGACAGAACTGAGGAGGCGTCTACAGAGAAGAGCACAGATGGAGACGTTGAAGTTAAAACTGATGACGAGGCTGAGAGTGTTTCTGAGGTTCCCGTGGTCGACAAAACAGATGATGAGGAGGGCGAAATGAAGGCCATAAAAGAATTGATCACTCAGTTAAGTGCCAAGGTGGACGAACTGGCATCTCAGATAAAAGAGATCAAGGAACAGACTACCAAGAGCACGTCTGAGATAATAGGTACAATCAATCTGAGAACCGTGCTACCTGAGTCCAGCTACGTCGAAGATTTGACGGAGCACGACTCGGCTGATATCACTGATATCAAAGGTCTTTCTGACATAATGAGCACACTGGACGGCATAGGTGAGGCACTGAAGCAGAAAAAACTTGACGGCTAACTCTTGGTCATCTTACAATAAGGTTAATGATCGAGGGTTCAGTCCTAATGAAGGACAATGTACCATAGAGAATGAAAAGGAATTTACGATTTAAAAATATTAAGGAGGAAAAGAACATGGCCAAAGAAGACAAAGAGATGACCTTGAAAGACGTTCTCGATAAGGTGCTGGAAACACGCCAGATTATCGAAGATCGTTTAGCAGGATCGGCAGACAATGAAGTGAAGTACGAGAAGGCGCTCGAAACCTTCAACGCGAAAATCGCCGAGATCGAAAAACAGCTCGCCCCCAGAACGACCAGTCTTCCCGGCTCTGAAACCGCCGGCTTTATGTGGTCCAAAGCGTTTTATGCCATCGCCTCTGGCGACTGGGGAAACGCCGGTGTAGAGAAAGAAATCTTCGACAATACGAAAAAGAGAACGGCAATGGAAGCTCAGTCTGGCTCCCTCGGTGGCAATATTGTGCCTCGTGAGGTCTCCGCTGATCTCATCGGCATGTTTGAAGCACAGCTCGTTCTTGCCCAGGCCGGTGTTACCACACTCAACGGTCTTACCGGATCACCCTATGACATACCTCGACAGACCGGTGGTGCTACAGCCTACTGGGTAGGTGAGAATGAAGACATCACCGAATCCAACTTGACACTCGGCACCATGACGATGACCCCCAAGGCCGTCGCCTGCCTGGTAAAAACATCGAACAGACTTCTTCGCCTTGCCAATGAGTCTGTCGAGAACATGATCAAACGTGACATCGCTCTTCGTATGGCTCTCAAAGCCGACCTCGCCGGTCTTCGTGGCACCGGCTCCAGCACACAGCCCCTCGGCGTAGCCAACACCTCCGGCATAAACAGCGTTGCCATAGGTGATGACGGCGGCAACATCAGCTTCGACGTCCTGATGGACATGGAGTATATGCTCGAAGAGGACAACGCTCTCTTTGGCAAACTCGCCTACGTATGGCATCCGTGTATCAGACGTAACCTTCAGAAACTCAAAGTGGCACAGTTCACCGGCGACACCGGTGGTCAGTATGTGGTACAGCCCGTAACAAGAGCGCTGCTCAGAGAGTGGATAGGCTACGACTACTTCGCAACCACGCAGCTGCCTACCAACCTCACAAAGAACAGCGGCATCAACCTCACCGAACTCGTGTTTGGCAACTGGCAGGAAATGATTTTCGCCAATTGGGGCGGTATCGAGATCGCTGCCTCTTCCGAGACCTACACGGCCTTCCAGAAGAACCAGACCTGGATCAGAATAGCGCAGGACGTAGACTTCGCCGTGAGACACCCGGAATCCTTCTGCGTGTGTTCTGACGCCAACAAAGTCAACGCGTAAGACAAAATAAAGGAGGAGGTATATAACCTATGAATCTCAAAAAACAGTCCGAAGACTTAAAGTACGTGACCGCTATTGAGCCCAAAAACTCTGAAGCGGCTACCATCAACGGGAACGACATAAACAAAAAGGGTTTCAGATCGGCATCGTTCTGCCTCGGCGTGGGCATTCCCGAAGGCACGCCCACTGATTACACGGTGGCCTGGAAGATTCAGGAAAAAGAACTTTCCGGAGATCAGTACGCAGACGTGTCAGGCCTCACCGGTGAGATAACCGGCGCCTCAGAGGCATATCAGGCCGAGATAATCGACGTGAATCTCGAAGACAGAAAGACGTACGTACGCGTGGTGGCTGTAGTCACGTTCACCGACGGCACGACCCCCAAGATTCCCATTGCCTGTGTGGCAGTTCTCGGCAACCCGTACACAACGCCCGTAACACAGGATTAACAACGGCCAGGCCGGCGTAACACAGAGAGGAGGCTAAACACCTCCTCTCCTTTTTCAACAAAGGAGGAGAGTATGAAGATGGAGAAGGTAACAGTTCGTAACGGTTACACATTTTTTCGTGGTGGAAGACTTATAACTCCGGAAGACGGCACGTTCAATCTTGATCTTGACTCTGAAGACTACAAGAGCCAGGACTGGAAAATTCAACTCGAAAGACTCAGGCCTGAAAACGTGAAGAAAGAAGAGCACGTGTCTGACGGAAAAACAACCACTGCACCAGTAGAAGAAGAGAGCGGCGAAGGTCCTGGAGAAGTCGAAGAAGAAGAGACCGAAGAATCGGAAGAGGCCGAAGAAGAAGAGACCGAAGAAAAGGCTGTAGAAAAGGCTAACAACAGAGCAATAACAAGAGTAAGGCGTAACAAGTAATGACGTTATGCCTCGTGTTAACATCGTCATAGCCAAACGTGGCAGAGAGCGACATCTAAACGCGTGTCTACATTTTCTCGACAAGTGTAACACGCGTTTCCTTTTCGACGTGTCTGTTTATGTCGTAGAAGATAGATTCTCCGAACACGTTAATCCTGAATCGTATTTTAGCATAAAAGTCTGCTATCTGTTTCTGGAAGAACAACCTCTCTTATTCAATAAGAGCAAGCTGTTAAACTACGGTTTTGAGCACATGAGACAGGACTATGACTGGGTATCTGTCGTAGATGTGGACATGATCTATGACCCTAGATTTCTGGACAAGATTAACTCTACCTTGATCGATAATACTGTGTGTGTATGTAATGGTTACGATATTGATCTAGGCATATCCATGTTCATTCTGAACGGCAGTTATGTAATACCCGACATAGCATCACTCAGTAAGTACGCTGGTAACTCTCAAATGTCAATGACCAGAAACACCGTGCTTCTTATAAAAGAGATTTATGGAGAACTGTATTGCGAGAAGTTTGAAGGATGGGGTGGTGAAGACTCAGACCTGTCTTTCAGAATATACGATATGGTCAAAGCTAATTTACTCAGACGCGTGACGTTCGACGGCATGTGGTGTCATCTGTGGCACGTTAAAGAACGTGACTCAGAAACATATAATAACAACACTCAGTTATTCAGAGAACGTAGAGAATACAATCAAAAAATTCTTGAGAGGTGGTTAAATGGTAAAACTTAACATAGCAATACCCACGTGTAAGACTGAAGCAGAATTAATCCCTCTTTTACGAGAGATACGAGAAACAGCCTCTACCAACATTCATGAACTCAGGCTCATTCATACTTGTTATCCGGGAAGTGCAGCTAAGAACAGAAACATAGCACTCGACAAGACTGGTGAGTTTGAGCCAATCATAATGCTGGATGACGATATAACCGGATTCAGACGTGGCTGGGACGAAGAGCTTATTCGTCCTCTGTTCAACAACGGTTTGGGAACACACTCTAACGTGGCTCTCGTGTCTGCTCGTCTGATGAATGTGAAAGGTATGCCTGCTCATATGATGGGAGAGAATTATGATATGACCAAGCCGATTGTAGAGGTCGATGTCAAGAGACTTCCTACTGCTTGCATTGCCTTTCTCAAGCATCCCTTGATCAGATTTGACGAGCAGTTTATTGGCTCTGGCTTTGAGGACGATGATTTCTGCAAACAGTTGCAGAATTTGTATCCAGACGGCAGATTTGTTATAAATAATGGTGTGGTAGTAGTTCACAAGAACGAGATGAAAAATCAAAAGACGGGTTTCTGGTACTACAACAAGGCATACTATCTTCGTAAATGGACCGACGAGACGAGTCGGTGGGATGGTGACAGATGACAGAAATACAAGACTATGGAAAATACAACGTTCAAAAGGTTGTGGCGCTGTACAAGACGTTTTCTGGTGAAGAGTTTGTAGAAGCCAGTCTTGCTAGCATATACAGACTTTGCCACAAGATAGTTCTGGTTCACTCTTCTGTGTCGTGGTCAGGTGAGGTAGGTAACACGGTTGCTCCTGTCGTAGAAGAGTGGAAACAGAACTACGACCCGTGTGACAAGATAGTGAATTTGTACGTCGATCTCAGGAGTCAGGATGAACAGTACAAGCACGGGTTTGACTACATAAAGAAGCACATACCCTGTGACTTCATTCTTCTTATAGACACAGACGAGGTCTGGGATGAAGATCAGCTTCAGGAACTGTTGATTCGTGCCTGTAACGACACGGAACACAATGCCTTCTCCTGTCGTCTTCACACGTATATTAAATCTATTCACTACAAAGTGGAACCGATGGAGTGGTGTAAACCAACCGTTCTCGTTCGTACATCTCAGATGGGCATAATAGGACCGCGAGGCATAAACAATTCTCCAAAAGTGCTATACAACGATATCAAGGCTCATCACTTTACCTACGTTCGTAAAGATGAAGAGACAGTTATGAAGAAGATAAAAACGTCCTTCATAGGTGATGGGCCTGGCACTCACTGTGTACCTATGGAAGACTGGATCGAGAACAAGTGGAAGAAACTGCCGTTTGCCACAGACTTTCATACCACTAAGACGGCAGAGACATCGTGGCACAGCATCAAACCCATTCTCGTTAAAGACCTTCCGGCAGCAGTGAGAAACAGCGTGAAGATTCTCAGCTCACTGCTTCCTTTTGGTCATCTGGTAAACACAGACTACGACATTCTGTTTCAGTACTCACAGAACGTAGAGCTTGCTGTTGATCTTGGCACGTATAGAGGCAGAAGCGCCATCACGTTGTCTCTACATGCGCGCCGCGTGGTAACCATCGATCTGTTTGAGGACATAACGACACACAGCAATGACGAGCTTAAACAGGCGTATGACTTCTACGGGAAAGACAGAGATATATACAACAACGTCTACGACGATGTAAAGAAACAGCTCAGTCTTTATAGCAACATTGAGGTCGTGAAGGGTATTACTTACGACGAAGCAAAGAATTTCGCCGATGAGTCCGTTGATCTTATCTTTATAGATGGTGATCACAGTTACACGGGAGTAAAGAAGGACTTCGACAGCTGGATTTCAAAGGTCAAGGTTGGCGGGTATATCATATTTCACGACTATAGTGATCTGTTCCCAGACGTTATGCGATTCGTTGAAGAGATTAAACTGTTGCCGAATATTAAACACGCAGAGACTGTTATACCGACCACAGTGCTTCAGAAAATATAAGGAGGTCTATATGCTTGGTAAAAATTTTATACATACAATCGAGCTTCATTTCTCCAACAAGTGTAGCGGTGACTGTATCTGTTGTTCAAAGGCTCACGGCGGAGATTCTAAACAGATGGTCAGTAAGGAGGTTGTAGAGGCTACTATAAGAAATCTCAAACACGTGGAGTTTAACTGGCTTCAGCTTGGTGGAGACGGCGACTCCTTCTTGAACCCGGTGTTCATCCCGTCTCTGAGAAGGTACAGAGCAGAGTTTCCCAACAAGGGTCTGTGTCTCTTTACAAACGGCTCGTTGTTGACTAAGAACATGACAGACGTGCTGACCTCAGAAAGATTGCTTGACGATATACAGACACGTATAGACTCTCTCAATCCCGATCTGTACAGACAGTCAACCGGCATGAGTCTCGACAAGGTGATTGACAACATCAAGTACTTCTTTCTTCAGAACGACTTCATTCGTTACCACATTATCTATTTCCCTCTGTATGCCTACAAACACATGTGTAAGAAGGTTCTGAATAAGGACGTGCCTGCTCATTGGCACAGAATCGATGAAAGTCTGCTCAGAGATGAGTCTGCTGAGGTTAGAAAGTTCTTCTACACACTGCCCCGCAACGAGAAGATGACCGAGGCACAGATGAACTTCAGAATCAGCCCCATCTGCTTGTGGGGTGAGAGAGAGGATATACCTCCAGCGTTCAATAAATCGTGTACTCAGTTACCAGAACGCAAAGGCTGCTTTCGTAATCAGGTATACATCTACCCCAACGGCAACATTGGTTGCTGTGCGTATGACGATGCTCAGAACACCTTTGTTATCGGTAACGTTCTTGAAAGCGACACTGCCGTAAATGATCTGTGGGCCAGTGATAAACGCGTTAAGATCATCAACGATGTGCGTGAAGGTAAATACTACGGCAAATATCCCTGTACAAACCCCGATGCCTGTGGAATGTACTTTGTAGACAATTCAATAAATTATGGAGATGCTTATGAGCGAGAACATACAGTCAAAAGCGTTGCTCGTTAACCCTACGCCGACCAAGAGAGCTTTCATAGACATTGGTCGTATCTGTTCTGTCAGGTGTATGTTTTGTTACCACAAATACGTGCCTTATACAGGTTACAAAACGTTCGAAGAGCTTATAAAGGAAGTAGATCGAGCGCATAGTCGTGGTGACAACTACATCGACTTCACGGGTGGCGAGCCTACTCTCGTGCCTTATCTTGATGAAGTGATACGTTACATAAACAACATAGGCATGAAGTGTTGCGTAATCACGAGCGGAGTAACCAACGAAGCACGTCTGAAACGCATTCTTGGGGCTGGGGTAGACGATATACTGCTCTCAGTACACGGGGCCTCTACGCAGTTACACGATTATCTGGTTGCTTTTAATGGTGCTCGACGTTTTCAGCGTAGACTCGTTGATCTGATCAAGTCATACGTTTCTACACTGAGGCTCAACGTGGTAATCAATCGATTCAACTGTCATGACCTAGCAGATATAGCTGAGCTTGCTATCGTGTATGAAGCACATACAGTGAACTACATCAACTTCAACCCTCATCACGCATGGAAGCAACACATGAATGAAGCACGTGACATTATAGCGGACCTGAGAGAGGTTCAGCCGGCGTTGGAGGAGTCCATCGAGTATCTTGAGAGTGCTAACATAGGCGTGAACGTTCGTTACTATCCAATGTGTAGAATGAAAGAAGCGTACAGAAGGACCATATGTAACGATCTACACGTTCTGTTTGATCCTTACGAGTGGGACTACTTCATAACTCCCAAGACTGTTGAAACGTATCTTCATAAAGGTCGTGAGATGAGTGACGAAACGGAGTGTCACGATGAGCCGTGCAGGTCTTGTGACCTGTTTAACATGTGTGGCGGAATAAACAAACACTTCAACAAGTTTACCAATGGAACCATGATCGACAGAATAACTGATTTCAAAGGAGACAAAAACGACTTCTATTGGTACAGAAAACACAATGTTATGACTCTTCAGGAACGTACATGGTAACGTTCGTATCCTTTTATACGGACGATGATATATATCCTAAATATGCGGACAGACTCGTCAAATCTCTCGACTCGTTTAAGTTAGCACATGACGTTCGAAGACTTCCAGTTTTCAGTTCGTGGTTACGTACAGTCAACTATAAACCACGCTTTTGTCTCGATATGCTAAACAAGCACAAGAGTCCAATAGTTTGGGTAGACTGTGATGCCGAGATCGTTGCCTGGCCTGAACTGTTCGACTACTTGACCTGTGATATAGCAGTTTGTTACAGAGAACGTCCTCAGGCACCTCACGAATTGTTGACGGGAACGGTTTACCTATCATATAATAGTGTTACGCTCAGTATAGTGAAACAATGGATGATGGCGTGTGAAAAGTATCAGAATATGGATCAGATAGTTCTTATGAAAGTGTTAGCCAGAAACAGGGAAGCGGTTATACATTCTCTTCCCTTTGGCTATACCAAAATATTTGACGCAGCTGATATGGATGATGGCAAACCGATTATAGTTCATCATCAAGCCAGCAGGGAGAAGAAAAGAAAATGAACGGGTTCGTGATAGGAAACGGAGAGTCCAGAAAGGGAATCGATCTTAGCGTACTCAAAAGGTACGGTCCAGTTTTTGGATGCAATGCTCTGTACAGAGATTTTATCCCCGATCTGCTCATGACCGTCGATCAACACATGATAAACATCATAGAACGTGATCGCGTTTCAGAGAAGTGTGAGGTCATGAAGAGAGTGGTCACTGTGAGCAACGACAAGACGTTTGAATCCAGCAGAGGTTTTACCATCACAGACCCCTATCATGCTGCTGCTGGTCCATCGGCGTTGTTCGTTATGTGTGACAGATTCAAGAGCCTCGAATTGAAAAACGTGTATCTGATCGGTTTTGATATATTCAGCGACACCGACACGGTTAATAACGTGTACAAGAATACTGAAGGTTACGTATCGTCTGATCATAAACCAACGTACACACGTAATTGGATAGTTAAGCTCGGTAGAATCTTTCTGAGTTATCCTGACATAACGTTTTACAGGGTGTGTGTTGGTGACATTAAACTGATAGAAGAGTGGAACCGTATTCCCAATGTCATATATACCACATTTGAATTACTGATGAAAAAAATGGAGGTACGTTAATCATGGCCGATCTTATATCGCTTAGCTTATTGAAAGGCGTTCTTGAAATACCTACCGTGACCGATCATGACGTGTTTCTCAGACTTCTTATATCTGGTTGCACTCCCATGATTGAGAACTTTCTTAATCGTAAGTTTCTCAAAGAAGAGAGAACCGTTCTGTTCAATGGAGGTAGAACCAAATACTACATAGATGCGCCTCCTATTGATTCAGAAGCTGATCTCGTTGTTACTGTTGACGACGACGAACAGGTGAAAGGTGATGACTTTGTGGTAGATTATCAGGCAGGTCTGATACGTTTCCTGTCAGACACTGACTGTGATCCGTTGGGAGTGTCTATAACCTACACGGGAGGATATGGTCTTATAGACGACTCTGATGCAGACGACTTTGGAACACTGGCTGTGCCTTACGATATTAAGTTGGGTGTAGCTCTTCAATGTTCGTACATATTCAGACGTAGAGAGACGTTGGGACTGTCATTTATCTCTCTGCCTAATGGACAGATGGCTCCCAACGTGGAACTTGATCTGTTGCCTATAGTAAAAAAGAGATTAGCACACTATTGGCTGCCGGCAGGAGAGAAGTAATGATTCGTATAAACGCAGAAGTAACCATTCCTGATATAGAGAAACGCCTTCGTGAAAGTTCTAAGGAAGTTATGAAGAAGTTTAGCGAAGTTGTGTACTCGACAATGAACGAGTTGAAGGCCATAGCAGTAGCAAAGATAAAGGCTGAAAGGCCAGGTTCCGTAAATTTGACCAATGTCGATGTTAAGGCCGATGTGGATGGTGACAAGGTAATAGGACGTCTGGTGTTCCCTGATCTGACGTATACTCTTACGCAGTTGAGGTTGTGGGACTCTCAGGGAAGAGTTGCTACACTTCACAACGTTTACATTCCACTTACGACTCGGTTGAAGAGTTCTCACGTCACACCAAAACAGTTTGTTCAAGAAGGCGGTGGTGGCAAGATTCGTAGCAGAAGAGGGTCTGAGTTGTTAGTCAAGTGGCAAAAAGGACCTTCAGTAAGACCTACGTTGTTTCAGAAAGAGAGCGCTTCTGTACACAGATCGAGTGGCAACACGTTTGTACCCATGTTTCTACGTAAGGACGAGATAAGAATAGAGCGTGTAGACCTCACATTGTTGACGGACATTTATGACTTGGTGTATTCTACTATATTGAGACAGGCTATGGCAGACCTGATAGCCGAGAATTTTTAAGGAGGTTGTGATCGTGCCTACGATCAGAGAGAACATACTGGCTGAAGTTCAAGCAATTATCTCAGACGAAAGTCTGGGATTTAAACATGTTGAGATCAATAGAAGCACACCTGTTGATATCGACATGATAGCGTTTCCCGCTTGTTTCATAGGCTCTGGCCCGGAAGAAGTGGCTGCCGATGAATTACAGGTTATTGGAGCCGAAACGTTCGAGTGGGAAATAGTTTTGGAAGTGTGGCTTAGGAAAGGGAATGATACAGATGAGGTCATGTTGGGAAAGATTCACACGGCTATGTTTGCTAATTACAACATGAGCGGCAATGCAGCATTCTCTCATCGAACGGGATTTACACCGCTGACCCTTGACCCGGCACGTTTTCTTAGAGCAATGAGAGTTACCTATGATGTCGTGTATCGACACAAATTAGGTCAACCGAATACGCTATTATAAAAAGGAGGTTTATCATGGCTATAACACAGCAGAGAGGAGCACAGGTACCGATCATAATCGATACCGAAACTACTTTCAAAACCACTCCGGTTTCTCCTGACGCGCATCTTCTTTACTACAAGGACGAGAGCCTGAGACTCAATCGCAATCTCTTGGAGTCTGCTACTCTGAGAGGCAACAGAAACCC
>Ga0172381_10005578_pt1 | contig 12713 bp, 16 predicted proteins | sample Leawel6488metaG_FD_119754 | JGI IMG/M metagenome (GOLD analysis project Ga0172381, IMG submission 119754) | Leachate microbial communities from a municipal landfill in Southern Ontario, Canada - Leachate well 64-88 metaG | ecosystem: Engineered > Solid waste > Landfill > Unclassified | place...
ACTTCCTGCTTGAACAGATTGAGATCCGGCAGGATCTTTTCGATCCCGAAGATCGCGTGTGCGTTTGTCGTAAGCATAAGACAGAACAGGAACGACAGCAGAATTTTGATCATTGTGATTCACCTTTCCTTTTTCGGATTCGTTCTTCTTTGATAAATTCAAGAACCGTGTTCATCTTCGTGTCAAGGGAAGCAAGAACCTGAATCGTCCTTTCGTTCCGCGCGTCACATACCGTCCGAAGTTCTTTGTCCTCTTTCTGCATGACCTCTTTCAGATCAGGGATCGTATTGTCTTTCAGTTCTGACGCTTGCGCCGTGACCGCCATGATGTCGCGACAGATCCCCTTGCTTTCGGATTCGTTCATGCCGTACTTGATCAACGACGTGACGATGCCTGTCAGTATCATCCCGACCACGATCCCGAATACCGTGACGAACATCTGATTTTCGTGCCATCTTGTCTTTTCTGACGAAGCCATGAGCATCCTCTTTCTGTCAATATATTTTTATAGCAGAAACGAGCGAACTATACCTCATGCCTATAGTCACGAGTATCCCTGCCCCTACTAGAAGAATGGAAAATATTGCCGCAATTCCTTCAAGTGTGAAATTTCGTTTGAACCACGCCCCGACGGTCTTTGACATACATGCTCCTTATCGTATTTCCTGTACCCAAAATGTGAGAGGGGCGGCAGATCCCGCCTGTACTGTAGCCGTGCCACCGCTAGTATAATATTGTAATTTGAACGTATGCGAACCAGCAGCAAGTACGCCGGACATATATGTAAAACTTAAACTACAACCGTATGAGTTGCCAGGAGATGCGACCCAAAACAATCCGTTAGTACCACCCTGCCTGTTTGTGTCAATTGCCACGTCAAAACAGGACACATTCGTCGCTGCACTATTTGATACGGTGCCGGTAGCTCCTATTAAAACCTTTGTCGTGCCTAACGTGGTGATTGTAACAGTCGCAGTATTTGTGTCAACGTTTACAAAGCTGGCAGCAGTGGTTGAGAAATTTCCGGCCGTAAGTATAACGCGAGAGGAAGCCAACACACTGTATGCCGTTGTCTGTGTGCTCCCATCAGCGTAAACCGTTCCGCTGGAATGGACCTGTGGCTTAGTCCATGTTCCTGGCGTGTCATAAATCGCAATTGTGGTGCTTGTTGACAGGCGGTATTTGATGATGTAGGCAACGGCAAGGTTCTTCATACGGGTTTCGGTGCCACCGGCGGCTGGAACAGTAAACGCATCTCCGCTGCCTGGTTCGCCCCACGGAATATCGTATGGTGTACCTGCACTGGCAGATAATGAGTTACCATCAGCGGAGTGAGGTATTGTGTGGGTGTGGCTTGCATACGAATCCGCCTGCGTAGAGCCAATTAACCTGTACGGGTCAGAGTCCAGCCCTCGCCCGTTGTCCAGCCCCCTGAGGACCATACCCCGCCCATCTGGCAGGTTAAAGGTCGTTGACCCGTCGCCTGGTCCAAATATAGTTCCAATGACTGCAAAAAGCGCGGCGTCGTTTGTCCTGGACCGCGTTGAACCGTTACAGTAATAAAAGTCCGTTGGTATCGTGGACGTGCTGGAGTAGGCTATTATTGCTCCGATCGGGAAAGAGTCCAGGGCACCGGCGCCACCAGAACCGCCGTTCATGGCATATAGTGCAGAGGCTACCCATACCACATACGGCGCGTTGGTTGTACCAGGCGCAAGGTTTTCAGGTTTTAGGCCGCCGAAACTGACGGCACTGCTGGAGATGTCAACTGTCGGCGTGGATGAAGTTGAGGATGCGAACTGAAATCGCATCGATCCTGTTTCGCTGTGTGCAACTTTTGTCGGTTTTGTTGAGTTCGAAACATCATACCGGCCATCCGCTCTACATATTGACGCTATGAACATCAAGGCCACTAAACACATTACTTTTTTCATCACAAAGCCCTCTCTTTAATCGTTATTTGCAAGCTGTACGGATTTCCATTTTGTACCAGTCCACATCTGAAGCTGAAACGGCGAATCTTCGGGCTCGTCTGACTTAACCCAGAACTGACCAAGATACGGCGTCGCCGGCGGCGTCGGGCTGATAAAGATCTTGTCATTACAAGCATCATAGTTCGCCATCCACTGGTCGGCATCAGGTACGTTCCCTTCGCCGTTCTGCAAGATATACGGAAGTGTTTTTGCGTTCCCTGTCGTTGATGACATTTAGATCTCCCTGACTGTAATATATAAGACCCACTCATTCAGGTCTAACTCAAGCCCGACAACACTTGCAACAAGATTGCTGACTGGAAGCATGTTCGCATTAAAAAGAAAGATGTCAGGTTTTCCAAGCCAGGCGCGAGAGTCACCCAAGAACCACGCCCACGAAGGTTTGAAATTTATGTTGACCGTGTCGGAAAGTTCAAGCTGTGGAATCATCTTGCAGTTCAGCCTAAGACTGCGTTTCGCCGTTGAATATCGATCGTAGTATATGCGCGCAAGAGAAGAAGCAAGATCTAGGTCGTCATCGATTGCGATGCTTGAGCCGTCAATTTCAAGTGCCCTTGTTCCATATTTCGTTATACTGTGCGGTACTGCCGCGCCTTCCGTGTCCGGGGTGATTAGTGAAACGAACTTGCCGACTGATACTTTCACCTTGTTAAATATAGATTCCCATCCAGCCGCATCATTATCGATAGACTGTATCGTGTTATTGTTGCCGCTTAACTCCATATCGATTGTTGCATCTGCGTTCTTTGCCCGAAAGAAATACTTGCCCGCAGCATCAACGCCAAGTTCATAGTTCATCAGCCTCGCATATTCTTCGATTGCGCCCTGAACCGTCATGCCAGAGAAGTCAGCCATCGCGACAAGAAGAGATATAATTTTGTAGCTGAGTGTCAGTTTCTGAAGCTCAAGTGCTGTTCCATCTGAAGTTAGATATAACGACGTATGCAATGTCATATATCTTCTTTTTGTAGAGGCTATTACACCAGCGACTACATCCATTTCGACATCAAAATCTGTGCCGTTCGCGGACGTCGCTGAATACAGTTTAATAAGTCCGTTTGACAGGTTAGATATCATTGCCAACGAATTATAGACATCAAGGTTCGCACCGCAGTCAATGACATCTGTCAGCATGTGGGCCGGCATGACAAGGCGCGTTAATATCGGGCTAGTTGCGACTGCCGCATACAATATTGCTCTCAGCTGAAGATGCCTTTTTGAAACCGTGTTTGCCGAAACTGTTCCGACGTTTCCAGAGAAAGAGACGTCACGCCAAATGTCGCAATCAGAAGAAAAGTCGCTCGCTCCGCTTGTTCGACTTTGGATTGTTAAGGTAGAACCGTCAGCGGGGTCTGTCCAGGTCCTTAAAATCGTCCCGAGGTTTGCAATTATTGGAGAATCAACGCCAAGGTTTATACCATCGAAAGTTAAAATGCTCTCAAATTTTGAAATAGCATCATAATAAACGTAATCAACCCATGCCTGGCATGTAGCGCTCGCATCATCATTCCACAACCCAAACACCACACTTCCCCATGCGAAAGAAGCAACTTCAAAACTTGCGATTTGAACACCATCAAACTCGATACGCACGTTGCGTGACATTTCTGAACTATTCATCTCTACGGTATGATAAGTGCCCCAGTTTAGGCTTGTAATGCCCGTACCGACACTTAACCCGTACGCATCACCATAATATAGCTTCCATTCTCCGCTAACATATTTAAATCTAACATTACCTAACCCATTAGCAAAGGTGAAGTATGCATTTTCTGTCGCAGCACTAAGTTCCAATTTTAAGCGAGTTTTTGTTGACTTAAGAGATTCCAGGGTTCTTGAATAATATATATGCCCACTAGGTAAAGCGCTTATATGTAATATTCCAGCTGGGCTTATTTCTTCATTGTATGGAAACAAACCGAATTTGTACCATGATGGAGATGCTGCTTCCGGCAACTCAACGCATTCATATTTATTTGCACAATCAAGCACTGCAATACTAGCTGCCTGATTAGGATATGAGCCAGCAACTGCAACGCCTATATTCTCTTCAATATCAGTGACAAAATTTTCATTAGCTACGGTTACGCTCCCGATTTTTGCCGTAGTGTTTACATTCCTTGTGCTGGTTTGAGCATCCCAGTCTGTTTTAGTATCCCATATCTGATATTTCAAAAGAGAACCGACGTCGATAGCTCCGATTGTTCGATCTGCAGGCGGGAACCCCGCCTCGTCTAAAAGATAACCGATCACGGTTTCGATTGCTATGTTTTTGTACCAATGACGATAATCGACTTTGACGACCTGCCCGATACCAATTCCAAAAGGGAAAGAAATCTTCGCATAATTATCTTTATCGTTAAGATTGTTGACGGTATAATCTAGGGCAGTTAATTTTTCGCCATCGATATAGACCGCATCGATAAAACCGACGCCTTTGTAGTTCGTATAGAAGTCACTATTAAGCGCGCCTGTACCTAATTGTTCGCCAGCGACAATCTGGTTGTTGCCGTGCATGTAATCGATCGTAATGACAGAACTTAGAGCCGGCGCGGTCGCGAACGTGACCTTCCCGCCGTACCTTGTTTGATAAAGATTACTGATAGCATATCCAGACGACTGAAGAACGCCATCAATATATACAGCCTGAACGCTCATGACGTTCTGGCTCTGTGTATAAAATTCCTTACTCAGTGCGCCCGTTCCAACCGTTTCGCCGGTGACAGTCTGTGACACGTTTTCAGCGTCGGCAAGGGAAAGCTGTATTTCTTTTCCTGACAGTGAAATCGTGATCGATTTGTTCGCATGATCGTTCGTCACGTCGCTTGCGATGATGCCAGTGAAGGCATAGACTGTTTCCGTAGTTTCGTCCGGCAGAACATACCCGATCAGGATTTCGATCTTCGTCTTAAATCTGCCATAAGTCGAATCGAAATATTTTCCGCTTCCTTCATTGAATTCACCGAGATCGTTTTTCAAAGTGATCTGGATATTGCTGACAGTCCACTTGTTCAGACCTTCCGTGTCAAGCTGCCAGTTGATATTCGATTTTGAAAGAAGGAAAGGCTTGATGTCGATCGGCTGCGTTTCATAGATATATTTTGAAGTGCCTGAATCCCAGTACCGGCGATACATATTCACTTGAAAGAAATATTGAATCGTGCCGGCAGCCTGTGCATCAAGGAAAGCTTGCGTGACTGTTTTCATTTTTCCACCAGTTGAAGCGTGACAGAGTTCAGCGCGACGCCGATCTTCGGATTATCATCTCCGGCGAAGTCGCCGATCCATAATACCGCATGGATAGAATTGATGTCGCGCGTGTAGTTCTCATAGAAGGTAAACGACGAATGCGCGCTGAATATCGCTTCTAATGCGGCGAGCTGTGTGTCCGTGATGTTCTTGATCTGATAAGTTTTTCCCCATTTGTTCCACTCGAACCACTTCGCAGCGCCGCCGTTCCCGAAGCGATAAAGTCCGGAAAGGTTTTCATCCCTGCGCGTCCGCGTAGAAAGGATCGCGGAAAGGCAGTATGATTCAAGCATCGCCCAGACTTCACCGATCTTCTTTTCCTGTCCGGTGACGATCGTCGCTTTCATCAGGATCTTGATCTTTGAAGTAGTGATCGACGCCGCAAGCTTTATCCGCAGTCCTGTCGCGGCGTTCGTTGTGAACACCGCTTCGGCTATATCAGCATAAGCGCCGCCGGTGAAATACTGGATCTTGAAGTCTTTCAGATTGATATTCTGAAGAACAATCGTGTCGATGACGCGATCTGTCGCAGTCGTCAATTCGTTGAAGATTATTTCAATATATGTGTCATAGCCTGTTTCTGCTGTTTCGCCTGACGATTGCCATTGCGAAGCGAACTTCTGATCATAGATGCGCGGCAGAAGAAGTGTTCCTGACGAAGCGCTGATCGTATCATCTGCGCTGACGTAGTTCTTTGAAAGGAAAAATATATCGCGTTCGTTTGCCATATTAAACCGCCTCGCCGGATTTTGATGCGCCGCGTTTCGTTATCGCCTTTGACATGCGATTCGCTTCGACAGAATTCTTCTTGATCGCGTTCGTAATATCAGAACAGATCCGATCGACGTTCTTGTCATCGACGTTGCCTTGAATGATCACGTTTATTTCCTGCTTTGAGTTATCGACGCCGCTGCCTTCCATGCCGCCGGCAAGCATTCTGCGCGTGTCTGATCGATTGTAAACGTCAGAACCGGCAGGAAGATTGACCAGTTCTTCGCCAAGACCTTCACCAACAAGCGCCCAGCCGCCAGCAAAATCTTTGACGCCTTTTGCGAACTGCTGTGCATCTATCTTCGCGATCTCTATTGCACCGGCTGCCGCGACAAGTGCGCCTGTCACAAAGCCCAGAAGTCCACCTTCAGCGAAAGCTTTCGTCACTCCGACGGCTGTGTTCGCCATTGCTTGCGCGATCAACAGCGGCTTCATCTTCTTGTTCGCTTCGGCTTGCCTGTTCTGGGCGTCTTTCTGAAGTGCTTTTTCTCTGTCAGCATGATCCTGTTCAAGATTTGCAAGCTGCTGTGTTTTTGAAGTTTCATCAGCAACATTCTTTTCGATCCAGTCTTTCTTTTCGTCATAGCGTGTTTGTTCAGCCTCAAGATCTGTCGTTAATTGATTCTGGATTAAAGTCGTTTCATAAGAAGAAAAGTTTGCCAGGACGGTTCCATAGGCGGAAACCAAGCCTTCAATTTCTGCCATCGTTTCGCGACTTGCTTTTCTTTTCTGTTCTTCTTTTCTTTGATGTGCGGCGATTTCTTCTTTCATCCCGTCTTCGATAAATTTTCTTGTCTTCGCATCATGATCGCGAATTTCGTTTGCTGTTTGTTTCGCGATCTGTATTTCACTTAAGCTTTGATTTTTTTTAGTCTGCACAATTTTTGCTGAACCAGTTCCGACTGTTGCGGCTATCTGCGCGCCTGATGCATTATAGTTATCAACAACATCTTTGTTTGCATCCCTGATCGCCTCAGCCCAGAACTTTCCAGAATCAGTGGAAAGCTTCATAACTTCTTGAAGCAATTTCTTGTACGCAGATAAGCCAGTTGTTTCTTTCCATTTACTATTCGATGATTCTATCGTAGTGGCGTATGCCTTCATCGTCGGGATAAAGTCACTAACATCTTTCGCTCCATTTTTTATCGCGTCGAAGAAGTCCTTAAGTGCAGGAAGAACGGCGACACCGATTGTTTCTTTTAAATCATCGAAAGTGTTCTTCATCTGTTCGAGTTTTCCACTGAACGTTTCAGCTTCACCCTGCGCCGCGCCGCCGAAGCGTTCCTGAACTTGCTTCAGCACTTCAGCGAATCTTGCTGACTTCGGAACATTGTCATCGATTATAATACCGTACCGCGACAGCGTGCTTGTTTCGCCGGTGAACGCTTTGCCAAGAAGCATTGATGCCGTCCGCAGATCTATCCCCAGAGAAGAAGCCAGATCCGAAGCCGCCTTCGTTGTCGTCCGCAACTTGTCATCGTGAAGCCCGAAAGTCGTCAGAAGCTGCATTGATGACTTGATCACTTCGTCATTGTAAATGGTGACATCCTGAAGGGATTGTGCATAGTCTTCATTCGCCTTCAGCGCTTCATTCGAATATATACCCTGCGCCTTCATAGCATCGGAAAGGCGCTTCGTCATCAATTCGGATTCGCCGGCTGCTTCCGCGAAAGACCATATCGCAGCGCCGACGTTCTTCGCCATAGTCTGAAGGTCCCCGAACGTAAAGACAAGCCTGTTCGACACTTCGTCAAGAAGGCTTGTTTTCTTTCCGGCTTCGTCCGCTTTCTTTGCGGCATCTTCAAGCCCTTTGCCGTCGAGCACGAACTTCAATGTCGCGATAAATTCGCCGATGTCTGATGCCATTGATTACTTCCTTTTATATGTTCCCATAAGTCGCGGGTGAGCGGTGCTTCCGAATCCGTACTTCATGAGATCTGCCGCTTCCGGCAGTTTTTCTTCTCTGATCTTTGCTTCCTGTGTTTCAAGCGCCTTCGGATTCGCGCCGTGCATGATCGCCAGAATCTTTAGATCTTCAAGTTCGCCTTGCAATATCTCTTTATATATCAGCCTAATCCATTCAAGCGAATGATCGCAGACTTCTTCTGCCGTGTAAGGCGTTGACGTGACGATCTTTACTATGACGGAAGCGAAGCCATCAGCGCTTTTGCGTCTTTTGGCATCGTCTTTTTTATCATCGCGACCGTCTGGATAAAATTTTCAAGCAGCTTCCCGAAGTCGTTCGCTTCGCATATCACGCGAAGGATCTGCGAAGCGATTACGCCATTCCCTGTGACATTATCTTCAACGAACTTCCGATCGAGTTCCTTCAGGAATATGCAGAACAATCCGACAGAATCCTTTTCATCGACAGCCTGAACAATGTTCAACAACGCGCCGATGTTTGTGTCGGCGGACATGACTGATTCCTTGATTTGCGGCGCGATCTGAACGAACCACCGCGACAAGTCAAGGATCTGCTTCAGGGATAGCGTTCCGATCTTATATGACCGATCGGCGATCTGTATTTCTTCGGTTTTGGGAAGGATGATGTCTTGTGAATTCATTTCAATACCTCTTTGATCTTACAGATGACAGCCGGCGGAGGAAACCGGCTGCCATCCATAGAGACCTGATCGTCAGGCGGTGACGGTTAAAGCTGCGACGTAAGGCACGGCAAGCCGATTTCCGGACGTGTCGCAAAGTCCTGTCGTGACTATGACTTGAAGCTTGTCCGAAGCAGTCCAGTTTGAAGTCGGCGTGAATACGATCTTCTTTGTCGATGCCGAATATGCTATCGCGCCGGCAACAAGGGCGGGCGCAGCAGCATCGGTAATGTTCATAATCGAAACCGTATCGCCGTAAACGATTGAATTTTCATTCAGGATATTCGTTTCAGTGATCGTCAGCTCGATTGTTCCCTTTGTTTCCTTTGTGACAGTTCCGCCGGCAACGGGCGCGGAAAGCGCGATCGTCGGCGCGGTTGTGTCTGCGCCTGTGTCGGTTATCGAACCGATCTGCTGATTCGCGGTTTTCGCCGTGTCCTGCAAGCAGACGAATTCGACGTCCACGACCGTGATATTGTTCTTGACGTACTTCTGCGATCCGCCGGAAATAGCGACGCACTTGTTGAACCTGATCTTCCGCGCGCCACCGTTCGGCGCTTTCGTGTTCAGATAGACTGTTTTGAATTCGACAGTGTTGTCGCCGCCAAAAGAGAACACTCCGTTTGACACGGAAGCCGCGGGCATACCCATCGCAAGCGCAATGTTCGCAAGCGTCGCTTCAGGGAGCCCGACCTTCAGCGTCACCTTTTCGGCTATCTTGAAAACATTGACCACGCCCAGCGCGTTGTCAAGCTCGATTTCAAGATATTTGCGATCGATCTTCAGGTCTGCACCACCTTCGGTGAAGCCTACGTCCACCCCTGCGCCTTCTGCAGCGTCATACGCCGCAATAACAAGATTGCCGGTTCCTAAAGGAAATCCGACCACTACGTTTTTCTCATCCATGTTCATGCTCCTTTCGTTTTAGTATATAGGACGTCATAATTGACGACCTTAATCAGTTCGCGCGTGTCTTTGTCTTGCGAGTCCGGGCTTCCGCCATTTTTGACGATATTCCGAACGACAATCGCTGAACTGGAAAGACTGATCTGATCATCGACATCAAGATTGTTATCCAAAACATCACGGATCTCAACCGCGTCAGAATAATCAGCTGGAACTACGATCGTCAGCATTACGGTGATCATCTTCATAATTTCACCTGTGCGACCATCGAAGGCCGTCTTATAAACGATGTAGGGTGCGACAGCATCGTCAGGCGCTTCAACAGGATAGATCTTATAATTAGAAGAAGAACCGCCAAGAAGCGTTTGAAGCTCTGCGATCCCCTTGATATAGTCAAATAAAAGTTGTTCAATCGAAGTTGACATTATTTATCCCTTGACAATCACGATCCGCTTCAGCCACTTGCTTACCAGACCAGGAAGCTTTGTATTTGCTTCTCTTATTCCCTGCCCAAGAAACCCAACAGCCTGCACTCCGCGTTTTGTTCCGTATTCAAGATACGGCGCGTATTCCACGTTTGTGCCAACTATTGCGATTATAGTGTTAGGCAGTGATTCTGGCTCTTTTAACGTCGTTACTCTTTCCGGCTGATCTTTTACGCCCTTTTTTTTTGACGGAACGAAGGCTGCAACAGCTACCTGGCCGGAACCTGAATAGTTCATCGTAATTGAGGCCCGAAGGCGCCCTGTATCTACCGGGCAATAAAACTTCGCGCGCGCAACAGCAAAAAGCGACGTTTCAGCTATAGCGTTCCGCATAGCGTTCATGGTTGCAGGTTTTAATTTATCAAACAGTGCTGTTTTGATTTCTTCAGTCGGAAACCTGACTACCATTTGCTGTGCCTCTCTCAACAGGAAATTCAAGATGATGCCCGGCACCACCCGCATCTACCACGTCCAAAATGTTGTAAGGAACAGCATCAATAAGAATACGGTATTCCCTCGTGTTGATCCGGATCGGGATCTTGTTCATAAAAACAACATGCGACGCTTTATGCACGATTCGGGTTTCGCCGACAAACTCTTTTGATGAACTTGATTCATCAAGACGGCAAGCGACGTTTGCGAGTACCGTGTTGTATGTATATTTTTCCGATCCTGTTGTTCCAACCACAACTGAGCGTTTTTGAATCGCAGCTTTCTTGTTCAGAAGGGATTGTATTAGCATTAGAATATTACCCTCTTAAATCTGTCCAGCTGGGCCTTTAATTCCGCCGGAATACTTCCTTCCGTGTACGTTACAGAATACTTGCCTATCGACAATTGGCTGATTCCTTGTTTCCCTTTCTTGCTAATTGCATGTTCGATCATGTTCAATGCAAGGGCCTTCAGGTCCTGTGGGAATGTCAGCGCAGCATACCCGGCGTTATACACGATTTTGATATTGCGGGCGCCGCGCGTCCACCTTCCCAGACTGTCAAGCTTACCTGTCGTCAGGTACGCCACGAAGTCCACGCCGTTGACAAGCGTCTGAACGACTGTGCCGTCTATCTCAACTATCTGCAAGGATGTCAGCGTGTTGACAGGGAACTGATCAAGCCAGATGAACCTTTCATCGTTGCCGTCAAGATATTCGGTATAGTCGGCGGCATGGAAGATCCTGCCTGTTTCGCGTTCAAGGAAGCTGCTGATGTCGTTGATATAGCGTTCAAGCTTCAGATTGTCCATGCCGTTAAGCGTGACGACGTTGGCAGCTAACAAGCAGGACTGCGCTTCGATGACTGTCAGATCCCCTGACGCCATGCCCGACACGCCTTGAATGTTGACCACCCATCCTTTATTCAACGCGTTGATCGCGGTAATAAGCTCTGCAAGCGTGTCCTTGTCGGCGTCAGCGAATGTCAGCGTCGAAGTTCCGGCAGATGCGCCGCCGGTGATAGTCAGGATGATTTGTGTGTCTGTCACCTGAACTGTCGCCGCTGTTGCGCCGGCTGCCGCATTGTATATCGAAAGAAAAGCCTTCTGAAGATCAGCGTCGCTGACTTCCAGAAAGTGCTTTAATTCCTCGACTGTGACGATGGCATTTGCGTTCAACATGATTCCGCCTTTCTCGTTCAATGAACGAGAATCCGGCAAGGGATGGAACGCCGAAGCATTCCACCCCCGACCGTTTTTTGCTTATCGATAGACGGCAGTCACGTTGACCGTCGCGCCGGTTGACGATTTTCTGACGCAGAAGTCCGTTATCTTCAACGGATTGAAGCCAGGAAAATCGAATACATAAGTTCCGATGGCAGCAGGAAGCGCGAACACAGCGACAGCGGTGACGGTTGTCGTGCTTGCGCCGAGTTCGTACACGGTGACAGTTTCGGCGGCAGCCGTGTCAACGGATATGATCAGTTTGTCGATCTTCGCTGCGCCCGAGATCTGCGCGCCTATATAGGCGGCATCGGTGACAGCGTAAGTTCCGGCGCTGACTGTGTAAGAATCGCCGGCGGCGAAAGCAGATCCGCAAGCGACAGCGGCTATTGCGACGACCGCGAAAAGTGAAACAAGTATCTTTTTCATTTTGGCTTTACCTCTCAATTTTAGTTTATGAATCTTTCCGATCCTTTGCGTCTGTTCTACATCTGCGACTTGATGCCGGCTGCGCTTACTTCGCGCCGCCTTCCTGCGCCTTCTTGTTGCTCGATTTCGGATCTATGACATAGCCATGATGAACGAATTCGATTACCTGGCTGGCGCTAACCTTTATTTTATCACCGGCTTTGTATTCAACGCCGGCATACCTGAAAGGCGAGGCTGCCGTCATTTCTACCAGTGCTTCTTTTTCCTGACCCTCATTCGTGTTTTTTGCCATTGTCGAGCCCTCACTTTCTATTCTTCCAAGCATCCGATGATCTTAATTCCGACCACCGGATGCGATCGACCTTTTTACTACACCACCCGAAGGCGGCGGCTGCTTATTTCACGCCAGTCAAGCGCGCGAAGGAAGCGGCGACGGCGACAAGAACCGACTTGCGCCATTTCCATCTGAACCATATCTGATCAGCCATCCAAGCATTCTGATCGATGTCAGTCGTGCCGGTGACGGCGGAATTCGACTGATCAACGATTATGCCGGCAGCTTTGTTCAGCTTGCCAAGCCAGATATTCTTCGGATTGCCGTACAGTATCGCGGTTGAAGG
>Ga0172381_10005580_pt1 | contig 12710 bp, 15 predicted proteins | sample Leawel6488metaG_FD_119754 | JGI IMG/M metagenome (GOLD analysis project Ga0172381, IMG submission 119754) | Leachate microbial communities from a municipal landfill in Southern Ontario, Canada - Leachate well 64-88 metaG | ecosystem: Engineered > Solid waste > Landfill > Unclassified | place...
AAGCCAAATTAGTTTTATTAAGATTATTTCGATAAAGTAATTGTGGACAATTATTTCTAAGTTGATATAATTAAATCAATGAACAACTTGGTTAAAAAAGCTTTTACCTTAATTGAACTGTTGGTAGTAATAGCTATTATCGGTATTTTGTCTGGCCTAATCGTCGTCTCAATGGGAGGGATGACACAGAAAGCAACTATTGCCAAAGCTCAAGTTTTTTCTAATTCTTTAAGAAATTCTTTGCTGATAAATTTAGTTTCTGAGTGGAAGTTTGATGGAATAGCAGTAGATAATGCTAATGCTACTTCTAATGATGTTTTAGATACTTGGGAAAACATTAATAATGGAACAGTGAGTGCTACTCCTCCAAAGGTTAGAACTGGATCTAATTGCGTTTCTGGTTCTTGTCTTCAATTTGACGGTAGTGTTGCCAGTGGAAGTTATAACTATATTGATTTTGGTAATAATTCTTCTTTAAGTATGGGGTTAGGCGATGCTACGGTTTCTTTTTGGGCCAGGTTTGATAATGCATTAGCCCCACAGCATGAGATGCTACTTATTTGCGGCGGCAATATTGTTTCTCCTGGATATGCTGGTTACGATGTTTTTCGATATAATGGAAAAGACCAATTATATGCTGAGTTTTCAGATGGCTCAGCAAATAATTTAGGTAGTTATTTATCTCCGAGTGGCTCTATAGTGGCCAATAATTGGTATAATATAGTTGTGGTTTTTGACAGGAACGTTTCAGCACAGGCATATATTAATGGGGTAAAGCAAACAGGATATTCTTTAGATATAACTCCCCAACAAGGAACCGTACAAAATAGTCAAAGTTTAAGGGCGGGGGCCTGGACGTCTTCATCGTATCGTCTTGCTGGTAAAATGGATGAAATAAGATTATATAATGCTGCCCTTACAACTTCTCAAATCAAAGAACAATATTATGCAGGACTGAATAAATTACTAGCCATCGGAGCAATAGGCGATAAGGATTATTAAAAAAGGCTGTTAGATTTGAATAATTACTCTGCCTATTCCAAATGAACCTTTTCTTCAAAAGCTTCTAGCCTCCTCTCTAAGAGGGGGTATTTTTGTATTTGAGGAAATACCTCTTCAGCAGCCTCTCGGGCCCTCTTTACGCCCTTTATGTCCTTTAGGGCGGACATGGCGAAGTCAGGCAAGCCCCATTGTCTTACTCCAAAGAAATCTCCTGGCCCCCTTAATTTTAAATCCATTTCTGAGAGCTTGAAACCGCTGTCATATTTAATCATTGCCCCCAGTCTTTCTTTGGTTTTTTTGCTTCGTGAATCAGTAAAAAGCAGGCAGTATGATTGTTGGTCTCCTCTACCAACCCTTCCTCTTAACTGATGAAGTTGAGCCAATCCAAAACGATCACTGCCTTCAACCATCATTACCGTCGCATTAGGAATATCAATTCCAACCTCAATGACTGAGGTTGAAACAAGAATGTCATATTTCTTACTCCTGAAATCTTTCATTATTTTATCTTTTTCCTTACTGGTCATCTTTCCATAAAGCATGGCTAACTTAAGCTCAGGAAAAACATCGCGAGAAAGATAGTCGTATTCTTTTTTAACATTTTTAATTTCATCTTCCTCTTCTTCTGATTCTATTCTTGGGCAGACGACAAATACTTGTCCTCCCTTCGAAACCTCTTTTTTAATGAATTCGTATTTTTTATTCCTCTGTTTTTCGGAAACAATTTCCGTAATTATTTTTTTCCTATCTTTGGGCATTTCATCAATGATTGATAAATCTAAATCTCCCCAGACAGTTAGAGCCAAGCTTCGGGGGATAGGGGTAGCAGTCATAGAAAGAAGATGAGGAATTTTGCCTTCATATTTCTTAGAAAGGGCGGCTCTTTGTTTGACGCCGAAACGATGCTGTTCATCAACGATTACTAGCCCTAAGTTTTTGAACTTAACTTTCTGGTCGTCCTTTTTCTTTTTATTGCTGACAATTAAAGCTTGAGTTCCAATTAAAATATCGATATCTCCGTCCTCAACTTTTTCTAATAGTTTTTTTCTAGATATTTCAATCGTATCAGAATGGAGTTTTTTAGAATAGTACTTATCTTCTTTGCCGGTTAATAGTCCAACGTTTAAATTAAAGCTTTTCAGCATTTGGAAAATAGTTTTGAAATGCTGCTTAACTAATATTTCCGTGGGAGCCATTAAAACAACTTGGGCTTTAGCTTTGACCGCATTAATTGAGGCTAAAGCTGCCACAGCCGTCTTTCCCGAGCCAACATCTCCCTGTAAGAGACGGTTCATGGGGCTAGAGTGCTCCATGTCTTTTAGTATTTCTTCTAGGGTTTTCTTCTGGGCTTTAGTTAATTCAAAAGGAAGAGAGTCCTTAACTCTTTCAATTAATTCTTTGTTTATGGGAATGGGGAAAGATTCCTCTTTTTTAACTTCTAATTTCTTTTTTAAGTTGAAAAGAGAGATAAAGAAGATTTGTTCGAAAGCAAATCTTTCCTCCGCTTTTTTAGCTAAGTCTAATGAGGAGGGAAAGTGGATTTGTTCTAAGGCTTCTTTCAAGGGAAGCAAATCATACTTTTTTAGTATTTCTTCGGGCAGAGTTTCAGGAATTTTGTTTTTGACTACCTTGATGATTGGTCGAAGAATCCATCTTAAATACTTGGAAGAAACCCCCTGGGATTCAATATATACTGACATGATTCTTCCTAAATGAACGGTTTCTTTTAGGGACACTCTTTCATAGATAGGGGAGGAGAGCTGAATAGTATTATTTTGAATAGTAAGTTTTCCAGCTAAGATAATTTCATCGCCAACTTTTAGTATTTTTCCGATATATGGCTGATTAAACCAAACCGCTTCAATCGCTCCTGTGTCATCTTCGATTAAGGCACTGGTAATAATCATTCTTTTGACCCAGGTCTTGTTTTGTTCCAGCGAAACAATTCTTCCTTCAATACAAGCCTTTTCATTTATCTTTATGTCTTTTATCTTTGATATCTGGGAGAAGTCCTTGTATTCACGGGGGAAATAGTAAATCAAATCAGCCAAGGTTTTAATGCCCATTGCTTTTAGTCTTTTACTGTAGACTGGTCCCACCTTAGGAACTTCTTCAATTGGTGTCGAGAAGGTAATCATTGATTTATTGTTTTGAATGATATAAGATAATGGTAATAAATAATAATATTAAAAATATGACCGGAGTAATTGTTTTTCTATTTTTTGTTCTAATGTTCGCTCTCTTCTTTATCATTATACCAGGAATTAGAGTTATTAATCAATTTGAAAAGGGAGTTGTTCTAACTCTGGGAAAATATACTGGAACTAGGACTCCGGGCTTAAACTGGATTTTTCCTATCATTCAAGGAATGATAAAGATTGATATGCGTATTACTACAATCGATATTCCTCAACAGGAAGTTATTACCAAAGATAACGTTCCAGTAGGAATTAATGCAGTTGTTTATTTCCAAGTAGAATCAGCTGAAAAGTCTATTTTAAACATCAAAGATTATACCCTAGCTGTTTCTCAATATGCTCAAGCTGCCTTAAGAGACGTTATCGGAGGAGTTGAATTAGATTCATTATTGTCAGAAAGAGAACAGATCGCGGAAAAGATTCAAGCCATCGTTGAAAATGCAACTAAGCAGTGGGGATTGTTAGTTAGCGATATTAAAATCCAAGACATTGAGCTTCCCGCTGACATGAAAAGAATCATGGCTAAACAAGCTGAGGCGGAAAGAGAAAGAAGAGCTATTATTATTCGAGCTGAAGGAGAATTCACTGCTTCTGAAAAGCTAGCTCAAGCAGCTAATGTTTTAAGTGGTACTCCTGGAGGTATTTCAATGAGAACTTTACAGACTATTGAAAAGATTAATCCCGATCCAAGTAAGACAGTTATCTTTGCTTTACCAATTGAATTTATGGAGGGCATCAAGAGTATTGGAGACTTCATGAAAGACAAAAAGTAATATTTAAAACCGCCTCATCAGGCGGTTTTTTGTTACTGTATTTCTTTTAAGAATCCGTTTACTAATTCTATTGTTTGAGCATTATTTTCAAAGACTGACTTCCAAACAACTACAATATCGGCATCATTAAAGATAGATCGTTGTACTTCTCGAATCGTATCTCCACCAGCCACCGAAATCATAATATCAAAATTTCCTTTTATTCTTCTTATCTCATGAAGAGGAATTTGTTTTTCTCGGTTGAATTGTTCCTCGTCTACTCCGCGATGAAGAATAACAACGGGAGGAATTCTTTTAAGAGAGCGCAATACGGTTAAAGGGAATTCAACGTTCATCATATCAATCATTGGATCAACGCTATATTTTTCACAGTTATCAATAAAGGCGTTTAATGTTTCAACCGGGGCGCTACCTAGGGCGACCACCGCATTGGCGCCAGCATTGGCGGCCATGGCTACTTCGGTTTCTCCTCGGTCCATTGTTTTTAGGTCAGCCACTAAATAGGGGACAATGGGCTTGTCACCCGATATTGATCCGTAAAGATGATTTTCGTACCACCTCTTAATCATTCTAATTCCATTTTCTCCATACTTCTTAATTAACGGAGTTCCAGCTTCAACAATAATTCTATCGCTGACGGGAAGGGAAGAGATGATTCTTTGCGCATCATCAAGGGAACCATTAAAGGCAACTTGAAGGTATCTTTTACGATGATCTAAAATTGTAGTTAGTTTTTTCATATATTTTATTGGTGCCCTCGAGAGGAGTCGAACCTCTGTCGCAAGCTCCGCAAGCTGGCATTCTATCCATTGAAATACGAGGGCGTGTTTTTATACTATACAAAAAAGTGATTAAAAACAAGCCAGTAGTTTATGGACGCAGAATTTCTTTGTATTTAGAAAAGAGCGGACTTGGTAAGTTGTCCCAATCAAACCAGCCCCATTCTTCGCATTTATCTGGCTCCATTATTTTCGGTTCTCCAGTTTCGCAATCAGCTCGGACAAAGCAGGTGATATAGTGCTTGCCCTCGTCTTCCATGATGTCATTAGTGAAGGTGTCTTTTCGAATATTGTTAATGGCTAATCCAGTTTCTTCTAAGACTTCTCTCATGGCGCATTCTTCAAGAGTTTCATTAAATTCAAGATGCCCTCCAGGAACAGCCCAAAAGCCGCTTTTGTGAGAGCCTTTTCTTTTACCTAATAGAATCTTATTGTTTCTTTCAATAACAACAGCGATTCCTACTTTTGGTCTTTGTTCTTCCATGTCCTTATTATATCTTCTTGAAACTTAAAAAGCAATTTGCCTAATTATTCTTTTTTAAATATAATATAGGCGAGATTATAATTTAAAACATATGGACAAAAAAATATTAGGAATAATAATTGCAGCATTTATTATCTTCCTTGTATTGTTCGTATCTGTGCAGTGGGGGAAGAAGGGAGGGCAGGAAATAAACAATATTCCACCGGAAAATAATGTGGTGGTTAATCCAGTCGAAAATATGCCGGAGACCAATCCTTTTGAAACCACGGTCAATCCGATGGATGGATATAAGAATCCTTTTGAAGAATAAGATTAAAACTATGAAAAAAATTATTATTGCTTCAACAATGTTTCTACTTTCTTCCGGGATTGCTTTGGCTGCTTTCATTCCCACCTATCCCATTCCTGAATTAGCTGGCTGTACTGATAAAGTGTCCTGTATGAATTATTGCAATAAAGCAGAAAACATGCCGGCTTGTATTGCTTATGGAGAAAAGAACAGCATGATGACAGCTGCAGAAGTTAAAACATCCAAGGCGGTTGTTAATAAGATTAAAGAGGGTAAGATGCCTGGCGGCTGCAAAGATAAAGTATCTTGTGAGACCTTTTGCCAAGGAAAAGTGGAGAATCTTGAAGAGTGTTTTTCTTTTGCTGATGAAATAGGAATAACCGGAGCAAGCATTGATGAGGGTAAGAAGATTGCCAAAGCTTTAAAAGAAGGGGTTAGTCTTCCTGGTGGTTGTAAAGATAAAGCTAGTTGCGAAACTTACTGTGCTGATCCAACTAACATTGAAGAGTGTTTTTCTTTTGGAGAAAAAGCTGGCGTTATCGATCCAACTGAATTAGCTGAAGCCAAGAAGGTTATGAAATTCATAAAGTCAGGAGAGACTCCGGGTAAATGCAAGAAAAAAGCTGATTGTGATGCTTATTGCAAAATAGAAGCGAATTTTACCGAATGTATTTCTTTTGCTGAAAAGGCAGGATTCTTAAGTGGGAAAGATTTAGAGATGGCCAAGAAGAGTGGGGGAAAGGGTCCTGGTGGCTGCAAAAGTGAAGAAGAATGTAGTGCCTATTGTAACGATGCTTCTCATTACGATGAATGTGTTGAGTATGGAATTAAAGCTGGAGTAATTAGCGAAAAAGAAGCCGAGTTTGCTAAAGGAGGAGCAGAAAGCTTAAAGAGCGGTTTAGGAAAAATACCTGAAGCCGCAAGACCAGATGCCGAGAGTTGTTTAAATGGAATTTTTGGAGGTAAGTTGCAAGATGTTTTAAATGGTACAGTAAAAATTACTAAAGAGCAGGGAGAGAGAATAAGTCCTTGTATGGAAGGAGCGGTCAATAAATATGTTAAGACAATGAAGCAACAAATGAAGCAAGGAGGATCTGCTCCTAGTGGTACACAAGGAGCTCCGGCGAATATCCCGACTGGAGTTGAACAAGGGCCCCCAGCTAACATTCCCACTATTCCTAGCGGAATACAGGGCCCTCCAGCGAATATCCCAACCGGCCCTAGTGGGGGAATGCAAGGACCACCTTGTTCTTCGCCTGAAGAATGTATGAAAATGTTTGGACCGAAATAGTAAACAAAAGAGCCTAATTAGGCTCTTTTTTATGAGGAGGGAGAGGGATTCGAACCCTCGATGAGTTGCCCCATAATAGTTTTCAAGACTATCCCTTTCAACCGCTCAGGCATCCCTCCGCGATAGGGAAATAATATATAAAAAGACGACAATTGTCAATTCTGTTTTCGCAAAAACTAAATTGCTAAGGTTGTTTTTCCTGGGATTATTTTATGAAAATAAGGCAGTACTTCTATTCAAAGATTTAAAAAGCTGTATAATGAAAGCATAACAAAAAAATATAACATATGAAATCAAAAAAGTTTTTACTTTTATTTGCATGTATTTCTATTGCAATATCTTTTGTAGGAGTTTCTAAAGTATTAGCCGCCGACCCTTTCGTAAATGAATTGCCTGGATCTGATCAGGCAGTACTTATCGCTGATGTTGTTTTGCGAAATGCAAGAATAGAAGCGCAAAACGGAACTAATATGAATGTTGTTTTTGATGTCGTCAACAATGGTGAAACACAAAATGATGTTCAAGTTAAAATTGAACTAGTATCAAAGCAAGGGGATAAAATGTATACGCTTGATCAGTATGTTTCTCCAAATCCATTTCAAAGTGAAAGGGGGAGTCGAACTACACAGACTATTGCTTATCAGGCCCCTTCTTACTTAAAGGGTAGCTATGAAATTATTTTAAGCATTGGAAATGTAAGTGGTTTGGTTTATGCTCTTACAGACGTTGGAGCAATCACACTTCAAGGAGATGGAAATTACGTAACAATTGGCACAGCAAAATGCTATCTAACTGTTGATGGGGAAGCGTCTCAAGCTCACTACACTTTAAGCCAAGGTGTCGATCTTGGAACTGGTGAAGTTTTACGGGGTCATTGTCCAATCAAGAATGAATCAGCACAACCAATCACTGGATTATTATCATTCGAAACATATTGGCGATCAGCCTTCGGGGAAACAATAGAAACTCCCAGTTATCAAAAAGAATCTTTTTCGTTAGCCGCTAAAGAAAGTAAGGAAGTTTCATTTATTATCCCGACGGTAACAACTCCTCAAGCTTATGATGCAGTAGCATCGTTAAGTGATGCTAGTGGAAATAAGATTTCAAACGAAACAGTATTCCACTATGTTATTCGTGGATTAAGCGGAACAATTCAAACAGCTCAATATCGAGTAAGCCCAGAAGATAATGCTTTAATAGTTTCTTTTGAGTGGACTCCTTCAGCTGATACGCACAATAAGACGCGTCAAGAAGGAACTATCGCCCCTTACTATGCTGAAGTTTCAGTAAAGAACGGGGCAGGGGAAGATTGCTTCCAAGAAACTAAAAAGCAATTGAATATTCTATCTAGCTCTCAAGATATTTCTGTTCCTTTAACGGGCCCATGTGTTGACCCGCAAGTTAGTCTTAACATTGTCAGTGGCAATGGAGACATTCTTGATGGACGTACAGTAAAAGATTCTAGTCTAGAAAAATCAATTGAAGACCTAGCTCAAATTACTGCCGAAAAAAATGAAGCAACGAGACGTACAATTGTATATACTTCCTTAACAATAATAACATTGCTGATTATAGGGGTGGGTATATTTTATTGGAAAAAGCGCGGAGTAGTTTCACTATTTGTCTTAATTGTGGCAGGCACTTTGCTTTCTGGTTCTTATGCTAGTGCGGCTAGTTGGGTTAATACCGATTGTGATGCGCCACCACACTGTGTAAACGCCACATCTTCTGCTCAATTAGACAAAGATACATATACGGTAGGCGAAAATATTACTGCCTCTTGGACCCTTTACGATTCTCGTTGTACTAATGGTAGCGGAATTCCTTCATTGGTAACTTTTACAGCTTTTGCGGTAGAGCAAAGTACAGGAGTCCAAATTAATCCATATGATGACGGAACTTCAGGAGCGGTAATTAGCGACCGAGGATTTTTCTCAATCGCAGCGACTCGTTCGGGAAATTATCAGGCTCGTATTTGTACACAAATTCAATGGAATAGATATCAGAAAAGTTGCGTTTATATTCCTTTTAGTGTGATGCCATCTTTGGCTGTATCTAAAAACGGAGCTGGTACAGGGACAGTATATTCTGATGATTCAAGAATAAATTGCGGTACTACTTGTTCTGCTAGTTATTTATACAATTCTGATTTTGGTCTTTCGGCCGTACCAGATATGGGGTCTAAATTTTCTGGATGGGGAGGAGATTGTTCTGGAACATCAACATGCAGCTTAAGAATGAATTCAAACAAATCAGTTACAGCTATGTTTGATAGGTGTGTGATTGTTCCTGCATCAGCCGTATGTCATCCAGTTAATCCAGCAACTTGTCAAAGAAAGGATTGCGGCAAAACATTCAATGGTTCTCAATATTGTACCGCACTGGATAATTGCGGCAATACGAAAACAGTTAGCTGTTCTGATTATGGGGTTACTTCCTGTGCCCCCGCATCGGTTGTTTGTCCTTGCGGCATGGACTGGAAGGAGGTGTCTCCTTTGAAATAGTGTTAAGATTGAAAAGCCCCGGCTGTTCGGGGCTTTTTTGTATAGGCAAATATTTTATTCTCTCCTCGACGGAATTCGTTTCTTCTAGAGTTGATTTACTCATTCGCTTTTTCTAATTTTTCTTTGTATTCATTTAAGATATTTTTAGGTATCATTTTGAGGGCAAAAAATATTCCTAATGGAACAATAATTAAATCGTCCAAATATCCAATAATTGGAATAAAGTCAGGAATAAGATCAATGGGGCTTAATGCATAACCGATGATTATTCCAGCAAATATTTTTGCAAAAATAGGGACTCTCTGATCTTTTAGGGCTAATTTTAATAGGGCGAGATTTCCTAATATTTTTTGAGGCCACTTTTTAATTTCTTTTGACTTCATATTATCCTTTGTGAAAACCTAAATCAGCAGGATTGCTCCCACCAGAAATATGTTCCATTTTTCCTCCTTCTTTTTCGAAATTGTATCGCAATTTTTTAACTTCATTAGCAAGAGAGATTGTTTCTTCGGATAATTCTTTTTTGATGTATCCTTTTGACCAATAATCAAGAATTAACTTGCTGTCTCCGAAGATATTTTTAATATCCTCCTTCAAGGCAATCTGTAGGGCATATTTGCAAGCTAATAATTCTCCAAAGTTATTGGTGACAGCATCGGGAATTAAATGAAAACCTTTTTCATTTATATCCTTCTTTTTTAATATCTTGCTTAAGAGGCTGTTTCCTGTTTCATCGGTAACGCTGATTTCTACTCCATTGCCAGCTCCGGTTCCAGCATCAAAGTAGATGCCCTTTTCAGAAGCAGTAGTTTTTGATTTGTAGTCAGCTCCAGCCTCAAGCCATCGTTCAGCCTGATCTTTACTCTCGAATCCTTTGTATCTAGCCTTAAGCATGCCCGAAACAATCTTTTGGCATTCAGGCCAGTTATCAGTAATTCCAGTTTTTTCATTGATTGAATAGGCGTAGTATTTTTTCTTGCTCATATATTATTTTGATTTTTTGTGTTTGATAAATTCAAAGAAAACAGGGAGAAGGGAGATTATAATTATTAGAATAACAATAATAGAGAAGTTTTCTTTGATTTGTGGAATATTACCCAAGAAGTATCCCGAAAGGGTAAATAGTAAAACCCAAACTAATCCTCCAGTAATATTATACGTGATGAATTTCTTGTAGTCCATTTTTCCTAACCCAGCGACAAAGGGAGCGAAGGTTCTAATGATGGGAATAAAGCGGGCGAGGAAGATGGTGATGCCGCCGTGTTTTTCGTAAAATTCTTGAGTTCTAATTAAATACTTTTGATTAACTTTTTTAGATAATTTTTCTCCAAAGAATTTTCCAATGAAATAATTGGTTGTGTCTCCCAAAAAAGCGGCAATCCAGAGGATTGTAATTAAGACGAAAATATTTAATGAGCTGATGGCTGCAATGGCTCCAGCGGCGAAAAGTAGAGAGTCGCCAGGCAAGAAGGGGATAAAGACTAGTCCGGTTTCAATAAAGATAACGGCGAATAATAGAAAATACGATAGTGTTCCATAAACATTAACAATTTCGCTTAAATAGATGTCGATATGAAGAATAGTATTAATTAAATCCATGTATGTTTAATGCGCGCTGTTAATTTTTACAGGATAGGAGAAGATCATGAAATGGGAAGAGTACATTCTGCTAGATGTTATATATCTTTCTCCATTTTTAATGAAGAAATGAGCCGAGCCCATTTGTTCAAGGTGAGTAAAGCCTTGCTTTTCCATTGCTTTAATAAAAGAATCTGTGTTGGGAGCTAGATAGGTTTTATCATCTATTCTCGTAGAATCCGAAGTCAAAATTACTGTGGGAAGAGCAAGGGCGATACCTATGTGATTTTCATTTTGTTTAAGCGCTCTGCCAAAGACGAGAAGATAGATAAAAACGACGAGGATTATGATTCCAAAAATTATCGTAATGATTATTTTGTGTTTGGGGTAGTTCATTAGATTTGATTAAAGAATCAGCTTTGAACTTAATAATTAACGGACATTTGAATTAAGCAATAACAGGCGTAATTCTATTTTTGTTTTTTCTCTTTAAGGAATTGCGGGTCATAAACTATTTTTACATCCTGATAGAAAGTATACTCGCATTTATTTCCAGTATTTTCCTCCCATTCTTCTATGGTGCGAATTATGCCTTGCATGGATAGTAACAGACATTGTAAATCATCGATACCGCAAGAATGACTATGCTTTTCAAAACCTGTGGTAGATACTGACCATGATGCCTTTTTGTTCCCAGGAGGCATATCTTCAGGAGCATCTATGGTGATAGTGATAAATTCAGACGTATCTTTAATTGGATATTTTGCAATAAACATATAGATAAATGAGTTGGCTTTGTTTTGCGGTGTATTAGGGTTAAGTGCCCTAACGCTGCGTTTATGGGGATATTTTAGCATATAATACTAGGCTCTGTCGATGTATATGGATCTTTATATTTTTTGGCGGTAAATTTTTAAAAACTTAGACGCTTACGCCAAAAGATTTTAATTTGTTCTCTAGATCATAGATGTTCCCAGTTGCATAAATAGCAGTTTTTATTTCAAGTTTTTCAGCTAATCTTAAAAATTCCTCATTATCATCTATGTAAATCATTTCGTTTGGCTTGAGTTCGGATTTTTCAATCAAAACATCGATTCCTTGCGGCTTATGAAAATTGTAATCGTAAGAATAAATTTCGAGGTCGAAATATTTTCTAAAACCATACTTACTTTCAAGATATTCAACCCTGCTTTTTACGTTTCCAGAGTAAATAAAAAGCTTATATTTTCCATGAAGTTTTTTCACTAAATTAAAAATATCTTCGTCGAGAATATAGCCATCATACCAGTAATCCTTAATCGTTTGGCTATCGTACCCCTTCGGAAGTTGTTGTTGTGTAAAGTTCCAAAATTCCTCATCGGTAATACGACCAACTCTCAAATCAAGACTCTTGGGAGACATAAGGGCGTCATAAATTATTTTTTTATTATATCCTTTTTCCTTAAATAATTTTTCAATAGCAACGGATTTTCCTTCTCTAAAAAGAACTCCGCCAAGATCAAAAACAATCGCTTTAATATTAGAAATGTTTGTAATGGTCATATAAATAAAATTTATTTTTTTAATATGATTCGAACCGATTTTTTCGAGTTCTTCGGCAAGTTGTAATTTTCGGGGGAGAAGCCACTTATTTTGTTCGCCTTACCCGAGCCTCGCGAAGCGAAATGGCTTTCAAGAATTTAAAAATTCTAATTGGCGGAGAGGGAGGGATTCGAACCCTCGAACCGTTTTCACAGTTAACACCTTAGCAGGGTGCCCCATTCGACCACTCTGGCACCTCTCCAATATGTTGCCATAATATACAAAATAGTG
>Ga0172381_10005581_pt1 | contig 12709 bp, 10 predicted proteins | sample Leawel6488metaG_FD_119754 | JGI IMG/M metagenome (GOLD analysis project Ga0172381, IMG submission 119754) | Leachate microbial communities from a municipal landfill in Southern Ontario, Canada - Leachate well 64-88 metaG | ecosystem: Engineered > Solid waste > Landfill > Unclassified | place...
CACCAGATATTTATCCGGAGTGAACTCTTTAACCGGGATAGTGGAGCTGATTTTCGCATTAGAATCCACCTGGATCAGATTAACGATCGCCTTGCCCTTGGAAAGCCTGCCCGCCTGCGGGATCTCGTAAACCTTCAGCCAAAAAACCTGCCCCTTATCCGTAAAAATAAGCAGATAATCCTTGGTGGAGGCGACAAAGAGATGCTCGATAAAATCCTCTTCCCTTAAATCCGCTCCCGTAACCCCCCTACCTCCCCGTTTCTGTTTTTTGTATGAACTGACCGGCAACCTCTTAATATACCCCCCGTGGCTGATAGTAACCACCACGTCCTCTTCGGCGATCAAGTCTTCAATCTCCAGCTCTTCGACCTCGCCGACAATATCCGTCCTGCGCTCATCGCCAAACTGCTTCTTTAACGATTCCAACTCATCTTTTATAATACCTTCGATCTTTTTTTCAGAGGCCAGGATTGCCCGGCATAATTCTATCCTTTTTAACAACTCGGCGTATTCGGCGTCGATCTTGTCTCTTTCCAGCGCGGTCAGCCTTTGTAACTGCATCTCCAGGATGGCCTGTGCCTGGATCTCGGACAACCCAAATTCCTTCACCAGGCGCTCCCTGGCCTGATCGGTATTCTTTGAGGTCTTGATCGTTTTAATAATCCTGTCGATGAACTTAAGCGCGATCTTTAAGCCTTCCAAAATATGCGCGCGCTTCAGGGCTTTATCCAGTTCAAACTGGGTGCGCCTGCGGATAATCACCTTTCTGTGCTCTACATAACATTCCAATATCTGGCGCAAATTCAGGACACGCGGCCGATTTTCCACCAAAGCCAGCATGATCACGCCAAAGGTCGTTTCCATCTGGGTGTGCTTATAAAGCTGGTTCAAGACGATCTGTGCTTCGGCGTCCCGCTTTAACTCTACGACAATGCGCATTCCGTCCTTATCGGACTCGTCGCGGATATCAGAGATGCCTTCGATCTTTTTATCTTCCACTAAATCGGCAATCGCGGAGATCAATCCCGCCTTTTGCACCTGATAGGGGATCTCCGTGGCAACAATCAAATCCTTGCCGTTCTTTTGATGCTCAATTATCGCGCGCGCGCGCACCGTAAGCTTACCCTTGCCCGTAGTATAAGCGGAGCGGATGCCTTCCTTGCCGCAGATTACGCCTCCGGTGGGAAAATCAGGCCCCTTGATATAACGCATCAGCTCTTTGATTTCGCAGCCGGGATGATCCAAGAGATAAATGATCGCGTCGGCGACTTCGTTTAAATTATGCGGCGGGATATTTGTTGCCATGCCCACGGCAATACCACTGGAACCATTTACCATCAGGTTAGGCAAAGCCGCCGGCAGAAGCAACGGCTCCTTCAACGAGGCGTCAAAGTTTGGACCAAAATCTACCGTGTCCTTGTCGATATCGTTGAGCATCTCGTCGGCAATCGACGCCAGCCTTGCCTCGGTGTAGCGCATTGCCGCCGGGGAATCGCCGTCTACCGAACCAAAGTTGCCCTGCCCTTCCACCAACGGATAACGCAAAGAAAAATCCTGCGCCATTCTCACCAGTGAGTCATATACCGCCATGTCTCCGTGCGGATGATATTTACCCAGACATTCACCGACGATCCTGGCGGCCTTTTTGTACGGCTTGGAATGCTCTAACCCCAAATCGGACATCGCAAACAGGATCCTGCGGTGCACCGGCTTCAAACCGTCGCGTGCATCGGGGAGCGCGCGCCCGACGATTACGCTCATGGCGTAATTAAGGTAGGAGTCCTTTACCTCATCTTCGATGTAAATGGGAATTATCTTTTCGTTACGCGTATACATACTACTCTCCAATTACATAATCAAACATAAAGCTTAAGTTTTACCTATAAGAAGCTTAAACTTTGCGCTTTGAACTTTTCGCTATGCGCTAATTAGACATCCAGGTTCTTGACCTGGTGCGCATAGTTTTCGATAAATTCCCTGCGCGGCTCAACCTGGTCACCCATCAAGACGGTGAACATTTTGTCCACTTCTACCGCGTCTTCCAAAGTAACCTGTAACATAGTGCGTTTCTCGGGATCCATAGTGGTCTCCCAGAGCTGATGCGGATTCATCTCACCTAACCCCTTATATCTCTGGATATGCATTCCCTTAGTGGCAACATCCTTTATATGCAGATGCACCTCTTTCAAGGAGTATAGTTCCTGGGCTTCTTTTTCATTATCGATCCGGTAGAGGGCCCTGGGTTTCTTTTGCTCTTTGGACTTACTACCTCCCTGCGCAGGCTCAACCGTTACCCCAGAGCCATAAGTCAAAAAGTCAAGCCCGAGTTTTTCTATTTTGCCGATTATCTGCTCTATTTCCGGAGCTTCAAAAAGCTCCAAAATGTCATAATCCTGTTTCTCTTCTTTTGAGGTAAAATCACCTAATTCTTTATCCGAATAGAGAAAATGGGCCTTTCCCTCCACTTTTACCCTGTAAATTGGCAATTTTTTGGTCTTTTTATGTCTTGATTCCAGGTATTTTTGAAAGTCCACTCCCTTTTTCTCTAAATTGGCCCCGATCTTCTCCAAATCCACTAAAAGCTGTAAAAGTTCTTTAAATTGATTATCTGTAAAGCTTTTCTTCTCTTTAAGATAGGTGAATTTATGCCCCTCCCTGCCCAATTCTAACAGCAGGTCATCCATCTGCTGTTCGGTCTGAATATACTCCTCTCGCTGCCCCCTTTTTATTTTATACAAAGGGGGTTGGGCAATATAAACATGCCCCTCTTCGATTAACTTGGGCATCTGGCGATACAGCAATGTCAATAAGAGGGTCCGGATATGCGAACCGTCGACATCGGCATCCGCCATCAGCACAAGTTTATTGTAGCGCAGCTTGCCAATGTCAAACTCCTGGCCTACTCCGGTACCCAGCGCCGTTATAATTGTCCTGATTTCTTCATTAGAAAGAATTTTATCCAAACGGGCCTTTTCCACGTTCAAGATCTTACCCTTGATCGGCAAAATGGCCTGAAACCGCCTGTCTCTGCCCTGCTTGGCACTGCCACCCGCGGAATCACCTTCTACGATATATAGTTCACAAAGCGCGGGGTCACGCTCAGAGCAATCGGCGAGTTTACCGGGCAATCCCGCTCCTTCTAAAGCCCCTTTTCTCCGCGTTAGCTCTCTTGCCTTACGCGCCGCTTCCCTGGCCCGGGAAGCAATAATTACTTTATCGACGATCTTGTTTGAGATAGACGGATTTTCTTCAAAATATGATGCCAGCGATTCAAAGCAGGCAGAGGCCATAATCCCCTCCACCTCGGAATTACCCAGCTTGGTCTTGGTCTGTCCTTCATATTGCGGATTAGGCACCTTCACGCTGATCACCGCAGTGAGCCCTTCGCGCGCGTCCTCACCGGTGATACCGATATCGTCTTTAATTAAATTTTTACCCTTGGCGTACTGATTTATCGCCCTGGTCAAAGCTGATTTAAAACCGGAAAGGTGCGTCCCGCCCTCGATAGTGTTAATATTATTAGCAAAGGAGAAGATCGTCTCGGCGTAGCCGTCATTATACTGCAGCGCCGCCTCCAAGATCACATCGTCTTCTGTTTTCTGAAAATATACGACTTTATTATGCAACGGGTTCTTGTTTTTATTCAAATACTCAACAAAAGAAATTATCCCTCCGGAAAATTCAAAAACCGCCTCTTTTTCCGTGCGCTCGTCCTCGAGCTTGATTTTCAGCCCTTTGTTCAGAAAAGCCAGCTCGCGCAAGCGTTGCGACAACACATCGTATGAAAATTCTACCTTGCTAAAAATGGTTTTGTCCGGCTTAAAAGTTACCTTGGTACCGGTAGTCGAGCTTTTACCGATTACAATAAGCTTGGAAACAGTCTTGCCCCGTTCGTAGCGCTGATGATAAACCTTGCCGTCTCTTCTGACCTCGACCTCCAGCCAGTCTGACAGGGCATTCACTACGCTGACCCCGACACCGTGCAAGCCGCCGGACACCTTATATACCCGATGATCAAACTTGCCTCCGGCGTGGAGCTTTGTCAACGCTACTTCTACTGCCGGTTTTTTTTCGGTTTTATGAATATCTACGGGGATACCTCGACCATTATCCATAACGCTAATACTGTTGTCGTGGCGAATAACGACGGTAATGGTATCGCAATAGCCCCCCAAAGACTCATCAACACTATTATCGACCACCTCGTAAACCAAATGGTGCAAACCGCGCACCGAGGTGTCGCCGATATACATGGCAGGTCTACGCCTAACTGCTTCCGTTCCCTCTAAAACCTGAATATTCGTCGCGTCATACGCCTTATCTTCTTTCTTTGTGCCGGGCGCGGCGGTTTTCGGCTTTTTTTCTAAATTATCGGTTTTTCTTTTGCTCACTTTACTTCTCCCAAATAAAATCTAATGCTTTTCAAATCGCGCTTCTCTTTACTTAGCCTTTGCAGGAAGTCTTCTTTGCGCAGATTTAAGGCGTAGAGCTGTGCAGAAGAATCGACCTTGACCCACAAAACTCCGTTTTTAAAATTATTAACTCTTATATGCTCTAATTCTTTTTTCGTCAAGACTTTTTTTAATAATAAGTGAAAGTCACCCTCGGGAGCGGCCTGTTTTTTTTTAAACAAAGAGGCAATAACACTCTGGATCGTATCTTTGATTAATTCCATTTTATCCCAGGCGCATCGGTAACACTATATAAACATAACCATCCACCCGGAAGACCCCGGGTTTTTCACTATCCGTCAGCTCGAATTCCACCTGGTCGGAAGTCAGGTTTTTTAAGACATCGATCAGGTACACCGGATTAAAACCGATTACCAGCTCCTTGCCCTTATACTCAACCGATACCTCTTCCCTGGATTCCCCGATATCGGGAGTAGATTTTGAAATCACCATCTTATCTTTAAAAATCTCCAGTTTAACCGCCTGATAATCAGGGGTAGACAACAAAGAGGCCCGTTTCACCGCCAAGAGAAACTCCTCCCGATCCACTTTTATCCTGGCATCCGAAACCAAAGGAATAACCTGGTGATAATCAGGGAATTCACCTTCTATCAGACGGGAAATAATCACAGCCTTTCCCAGATCAAACATTACCTGGTTGCTACCTAAAAGCAAGGACAGTGTCCCCTCTTCTTTTAAATTTCGATTTAACTCCTGAATTGTTTTAATCGGCACAATCATCGTAAAATCTTTATCGATACTTTGCTTAATATCTTTTTCGATAATCGCCAGCCTTTTTCCGTCGGTTGCCACCAGGGTAAGTTTATTTTTTTTGATTGCAAATAGTATTCCGTTTAAAATGTAACGTGTCTCATCAAAAGAAACCGCAAAAGAGGTTAAACTCAACATTTCTTTCAACACATCTTGCTCGATTTTAATCACTTCTTTATCCTTAAATTCCGGCAGCCTGGGAAACTCATCTTTAGACAACCCCATAATCTTAAACTGGCAGGATTTTGTTTCAATTACCACTAAATCATTCTTTTTTGTGTTTAAACTAACTTCATTTAACGGTAATTCCCTGATTATATCGCCAAACCTCTTGGCCGGAATAGTGATGGAACCGGCCTCCTGGGTATCCACAGGTATTACACAGCTTATTCCTATATCCAGATCCGTAGCCGTTAACCGTAATGTGCCCCCTTGGCTCTCAATTAAAATATTTGAAAGTATGGGTAGGGCCGCTTTAGGGCTAATAACATTTTGTACCGTTTGGATCCCGCTTAACAAAATGTCTTTTTCCACAGAAAACTTCATTTCCTGTCTCCTTTATTATTATTTAAATAATATATTATATTAAAATCATATTGGTAGTAAAGCGTTTTTCCTTCTGTTAAAAACTATATATCTGTATATTGCACCCTTATTTGTATTAATAACATCCTGGGGAAAGCTTCTGGACTTACTGTTTAATGACTTGTATAATTCTTTCCAATTTGTTTTTTAATAGTTCGTTATTGGCGACTTCCAATTTAATTTTATTACATGAATGCAAAACCGTGGTGTGGTCTTTGCCTCCGAAAAATCCCCCTATTTCCGGAAGCGAAAGATCGGTCAACTCTCTACTTAAAAACATTGCGATCTGCCTGGGCAAAACTATATTCTTATTCCTTTTTTTTGTGCGAAAATCCGCCAGGCTGATACCATATTCTTCGGCAACACAGCGTTGGATAAAATCCACGGTAATCAATTTTTGCGGTTCTTTAAGCAGGTCTTTTAATACCTCTCTGGTTAATTCCAGGGTGATCGGCTTTTCTTCGAGTAATGAATAAGCAATTGTTCTGATCAGCGCCCCTTCCAATTCCCGGATATTGGTTTTAATTAAGGAGGCTATAAAATAAATAACATCGTCGGGGACACTGACCGGCTCACGTTCAATTTTTTTCTTAAGTATCGCTATTCTGGTTTCCAAATCAGGTGGCTGGATATCGGTTGCCAGCCCCCAGCTGAACCGGGAAACCAGCCTGTCTTGCAGGTTAGAGATCTCTTTTGGCTGGCGGTCCGAGGAAATGATAATTTGTTTATGCGCGTCATAAAGTACGTTAAAAGTATGAAAGAACTCTTCCTGGGTAGACTCCTTTCCGGCGATAAATTGAATATCGTCAACGACCAGAACATCTACATTGTTACGGTAGCGCTGTCTGAATGCCGCTGTTGAGTGGTGCTGAATGGCGTCAATAAGTTCATTGGTGAACCTTTCCGAGGTGATATAACAAATTTTTGCATTGGCAGTCGAGCGTAGGATTTTGTGGCAAATAGCCTGCATCAGATGGGTTTTTCCCAGACCCACCCCGCCGTATATAAATAAAGGATTGTAGGTTTTAGCCGGAGAATCAGCCACTGCCAAAGAATATGCGTGGGCATGCCGGTTTGAGGATCCGATAATAAAATTTTCAAAGGTAAACCGGGGATTTAGCCCATGGTAACAGATTGGTTCGGAAGTAACCGCCGGCTGGATTGGCTGTTCCGCCCGGCCAGCATCCTTCTTGTCAGGAGCGGCAACCTCCAGGGTAATCCTAAGCTCCTTTTGCGCCACCTGGTTAACGGCATCCAGGATCAGGGCCCGGTAATGATTCTCCACCCAGTCCCTGAAAAAGCTGTCCGGAGCCTCTAAAACCAGAATATTGCCGTCTTGGAGCCTGGCCTGCATCGGAGCGATCCAGGCCGCGAACACGCTATCTCCTAACCGTTCCTGAAGCAACTTTTTGCTGCCCGCCCAGATATCTTGACTGTTCATATCTTGTGCCCGCCCGAGAATATCCACAGTTTATACACAACTTGCATAAACCTGTGGATATATCATATCAGATAAAAATCACTATGCAATAAAAAAAGTTAAGTCCCAGTATTATATATTATTTTTTCCTACAGTCAATAGAAAAATAGCTAAAGCTCGCGGTCCCCGGCGCAGGCTTAGGGGGAACCGCCGCGGGATGAGGCAAAGCGGGCGTTTAGCTCTTGACGCAAGAATCATTGTATGTTAGAATGCGTCATAAATTTAATATAAAGCATTGACTGGTTGGGACTTTGTGCTATAATAAAAAAAATTTTTTGAAAGGAAGGGGTAAAAATGAAGAAAAATTTGAAGACACCGACAAATATCGTCGGCAAGAAAAAACAGGGTTTTCGTAAAAAAATGCGTAGCCGTGCCGGCCGTGCGGTGCTATCTCGTCGACGGAGAAAGGGCCGGAAACACCTCTCAATTTAGTAATGCTTACAAGACTCTGCCTGGCTATTATTACCTGGTATCAAATACTGTTTAGACCCTTGCTTCCGCAATGCTGCCGGTTTCATCCCAGCTGTTCGGAGTATGCCAAAGAAGCATTTATTAAGTATGGAATTTTGAAAGGAGGATTTAAGGCGGTTAGGAGGCTTCTGTATTGCCACCCGTTTTCCAGAAGATCCGGATACGACCCGCTTATTTAATCATGGAGAAGCGTCTTATTTTAGCGGTTACATTGTCAATTTTAGTTCTTTTGGCCTGGTCTGCCTTGGCGCCAAAACAACCCATAGAAACCCAGGCTGTGCAGGAGAATAGCCGGATTAGCAAGCCGATTGAGCAGCAGGCATTGCCTGCGGCCGGCCAGGATCCTGCAACCCTGCTGGAGTCTAAGTTATTATCTGATGTCGCACTGGTCGATTTATCGACGGAGAAAGTGAAAATTAGCTTTATTGAACCGGCGGCGGCCATAAAAGAGCTAATTTTTCAGGAATATCAGCAGGAAAAATTAGATTTAGGATATGGTTTACTATTGCCTGGAGAAAGTGTTGCCTTCCAGGCCAATCAAAAAACAAGTTCAGGGCTGGTTTTTGTCCAAAAAGATAAATCTAAAAAGATTATAAAAGAATTTATTATTTCTAAAGATAACTATTATATGGAGTTATCTATTATTATTGAGAATTTGTCCAATCTGAAATTGGATTTTGATCTGCCGATTATTCTTGGTGTCATTGATTTGTCCAAAAACACAGCAGACAGTAGATTTATTAATGTAGTTGCCTCAAAGAAGGAAAAAATTATTACCTTGAATCCCAAAAAGGACTTTTCCGCCGATGATTTAAAATTTATAGCAATTAGAGATAAGTATTTTGCAGTCGTGCTGCAGCCGGAAAGAAACTTTGTGGGGTATGTAAAGAAAGTGGGTACGCAGAAAAGCGAAGTGGGGGTGCTTTTAAAGAATGTAACGATTGAGCCAGGGCAAAATCAGGAATTAAATTTTCGTATCTATTTGGGGCCACAAGATTTAAAACAAATTGTGAAGATTGATAAAAGCTGGGCGGGAATAATAAATTATGGCACCTTTGACATTATTTCCCAGCTTATGTTACAATTATTGGAATTTTTCCACAAAATAGTGCATAATTGGGGGGTAGCGATCATTATTCTTAGTATCGCTATTTTTCTGCTCTTATTTCCCTTTACATTAAAGCAGATGCGCTCAATGAAAGAAATGCAGGCTTTACAGCCGAGAATCGAGGCTTTACGCAAAGTTTATAAAGATAATCCGCAAAAGCTCAACAAAGAGATGATGGCATTGTATAAAGAGCACAAAGTTAACCCTTTTGGGGGTTGTTTGCCGCTATTATTGCAAATGCCTGTATTTTTCGCCCTCTATCAGGTGATGATGCGTTCTATTGCGCTCAAAGGGGAAAGCTTTCTTTGGATTAAGGATCTGGCTGAACCGGATCGCTTGTTTATCCTTCCTTTTTCATTACCTGTTTTTGGCAATGAGGTGAATATTTTACCCTTATTAATGACAGGATTGATGTTTTTGCAGCAAAAATTTAGTTTTGTGCCATCTAGCGGCAGCTCAGCTGATCAACAGAAGATAATGATGATCGTGATGCCTTTAATGTTTGGGCTAATTTTTTATCATATGCCTTCTGGATTGGTGCTTTACTGGTTTTTTAACAGCTTATTAATGTCCCTTTACCAGTTTAAAATGAGTAGGGGCAAATGAAGAAAAAGCGATCTATAGAAGTAGAGGGAAGCACTGTAGAAGAAGCTGTTCTTAAGGCCCTAAAAGAACTAAAAATTGATCGAAATAAGGCTAAAATTGAGATCCTTTCTGAAGAAAAAAAGGGCCTTTTTGGCATGCCTGGGGCTAAGCCAGCCAAGGTCAGGGTGACTATTGTTCCAGGCCCAGAAAAAACTTGACAAAAGGCGGTTTTTTTAGAATAATAATACAGGGTTTTTGAATGTTACACGCGGAACATTACTTATAGGATAAATGGGTAAAATTATCACAGTCTGTAATCAAAAAGGGGGCACAGGAAAAACAACCTCGGCAATCAATATAGCCGCTTATTTGGCTGTAGCAGGCAGGAAGGTACTGCTTATAGATTTGGATCCCCAGGCCAATGCCACTAGCGGAATAGGCATTAACAAGCACAATATTAAAAAAAGTACTTATCATGTGCTTTTGGAAGAGCTGGAAATAGAAGAGATCTTTCAACCCACGGCAATAAATAATTTATTGTTAGGGCCGGCAAATTTAGATCTTACGGGCGCAGAGGTAGAATTAGTCGGCGTTCTGGGCAGGGAATATAGATTGAAAAGGGCCCTGCAAAAAATAAAAAATAATTTTGATTATATAATTATTGATTCCCCACCGTCCCTAAGCCTTCTGACAATTAATGGATTATGCGCTGCGGATTCAGTGTTAATCCCGGTACAATGTGAATATTACGCCCTGGAAGGATTAACGCAACTCAATAATACTATTAGACTTGTAAAAGAAAATATAAATCCTGCCCTGGAAATCGAGGGCGTGCTTTTGACCATGGCAGACTTCCGCACCAACCTTACGAAAGAGGTGATCCAGGAGGCAAGAAATTATTTTAAGGATAGAGTTTATAAAACCGTGATCCCGAGAAATATTCGCCTTACAGAGGCTCCCAGTTTTGGTAAGCCGGTGTATCTTTATGACAAGGATTCCCTAGGGGCAAAAAAGTATGAGGATCTCTGTAAAGAGATTTTAGGCCAACCCATTGACAGTAATCCCATAAAAGCAGAAGAAGGAGTATAGCGCATGGAACGAAAAGCTCTTGGCAGGGGTATTGGCGCCTTAATCCCAGAAAAAGTCCAATCTGGAAAAAACGAGATTGTATATGTCCAATCTGAAAAAATTAAGCCTAATCCTTTTCAGCCAAGAGAAGATTTTGACGAAAGCAGTATTCATGAGTTAGCTCAATCGATCAAAGAAAAAGGGGTAATTCAACCGCTGCTGGTGCGTCGGCAAGGAGACAATTTTGAGTTAATTGCCGGAGAACGGCGGCTTCGTGCCTGTAAGTTATTGAATTTAAATGAGATACCGATAATTGTCCGTGATGCCCAGGATAGGGATTCTTTAGAATTGGCTTTGATTGAAAATATTCAACGGGAAGGACTCAACCCTATTGAAGAGGCCCATGCTTATCAGCATCTCATTGACAAATTTCAAGTGACCCAGGAAAAGATTAGTGAAGTCCTGGGGAAATCCCGGAGTTCGGTGACAAATACCTTGAGATTGCTGAAGCTGCCGCACGAGATTCAGCAGGAGATGAAAAAGGGGAGAATCAGTTTCGCGCATGGCCGGGCCCTGCTGGAAATCGAAGATGACAACCAACAGCGCCGGCTCGCGCAGGAGGTGATCCTTAAAGGGTTGTCGGTCAGGGAGCTGGAAAATTTGATTAAAATTCGCCGGCCTAAAGGGGCAAAGCGCAGAATCCTTCCCGCCGGCCGGGAGCCGTTTATCGGCGTACTGGAAGAAGAGTTGCAGCACGCCCTGGCGACTAAGGTAAGGATCAATAAAAGTAAAAAACGCGGGCAGATTGTTATTGAATTCTATTCACATGAAGACCTGGAAAGAATAGTCAACACGTTGAGAGGTGGAAAAAAACATGAATGAGGCTGTCTTGGTATTGATTAAGCCCGACGGGCTGAAAAAATCCTTAACCGGGAATATTTTGACCCGCTTGTCGGAAACAAAACTGGAAATCGTCGCTGCAAAAATGGTCAGGGTTTCCAAGGATCTGGCCGAAGAACATTATAAGCACTTAAAGGACAAACCGTTTTTTTCGGATTTGATAAAATATCTTAGGGGAGAATTGCACGATCGTAAAAAAGTAATGGCCCTGGTTTATTGGGGCAAAGAGGCGATCCGGAAATGCCGTGAGTTGGCCGGGGCAACGAACCCCGAAGAGGCAGAGTCAACTTCGATTCGCGGTTCCTACGGAAGGATCACTACCTCGGGAGTTTATGAGAATGTGATCCACGTTTCCTCGAACCCCGAAGAGGCCCAGCGCGAGATTAAGCTCTGGTTTGCTCCGGAAGAGATAATTGTCGATCTGTATCCCTCCAAAGAGATCTCAAAGGAAAAAAAGTTCAAGGCCTGGGCTTAAGGAGTGCAAGATGATAAATAGTATGACCGGTTTTGGTAGCGGGGAAGTGCATGTCGGCGATGCGGGGAAGGTTTCCGTAGAGTTGCGCAGTACCAATCATAAATTCTTGGAGACCCTTATTCATCTTCCTGTGGGGTTTCTTTCCCTGGAAGAAAGGATCAAAAAAGAAATAGAGGGCAGGCTTAAGCGAGGCAGGGTGGTTTGCAGTATAAATATTGCCGGAGGACAGCAAGGTAAAGTTTGTGTAAACCAAGAGCTTGTAAATAGTTACATGCTTACACTGAAAAATATTAAAAATAAATTTAAATTCAGGGATGATCCGAGCATAGATACATTGGTTAATCTGCCGGGAGTATTTTCTTTGGCCGAAGCAGGCCTGCCAAAAGAAAAGGTCTGGCCCTACTTACATCAGGCCCTCTCGAGATCATTGGAAGAATTGGTGCGTTCCCGGCAGAAAGAAGGCAAGGCTTTATACCTGCACTTGAAAAGAGAAGGCAAGGGAATAAAATCCAACCTGGAAAATATACAAAAGAGGTTCCGGAAAATAGTGGCGGTAAAATCTCGTCACATCAGCAATGAAGAGGAACGGGCGGCATTTCTCAAAAGTGCCGATATTACCGAGGAGCTGGAGAGGTTGAACTACCACATCAGCAGTTTTTTTAAGAAAATTTATAAGAGCGGCCCGGTAGGCAAAGAAATCGATTTTATCGCCCAGGAGATGCAGCGTGAAGCAAATACTATGGGGGCCAAGTGTTGTGACACTATGATTTCCGGGAGAGTGATCATACTGAAGAGCAGAATCGAAAAGATCCGGG
>Ga0172381_10005582_pt1 | contig 12708 bp, 8 predicted proteins | sample Leawel6488metaG_FD_119754 | JGI IMG/M metagenome (GOLD analysis project Ga0172381, IMG submission 119754) | Leachate microbial communities from a municipal landfill in Southern Ontario, Canada - Leachate well 64-88 metaG | ecosystem: Engineered > Solid waste > Landfill > Unclassified | place...
ACCAGAAATACCTGTATAGCCACTGTAGCCGCTTAGACCACAGTAACCTGAGTAACCGGAAGGACCAGAGTACCCAGAGTAGCCACTTAGCCCACAATAACCACTATAGCCGCTTAAGCCACAGTATCCGCTGTACCCAGACTCAGAAGTTTCTCCATTAAGTCCGGAAAAGCCACTGTAACCGCTTAACCCCGAACCACTAAATCCTGAGTAACCTGAAACTCCAGAACCACTGAAGCCTGAGTAACCACTAAGACCACAGAAACCTGAGTAACCACTTAGACCACAGAAACCAGAATAACCACTATAGCCGGAGACACCCGACCCCGAATACCCACTATATCCAGAAAGGCCACAATATCCTGAGTACCCCGAAGGACCACTAAATCCCGAATAACCAGATAGACCACAGTACCCGGAGTAGCCGCTGATACCTGACCCAGAATATCCGCTGTAGCCAGACTTACCACTAAATCCGGAATAACCAGATTCACCAGTAAACCCACTATAGCCAGATAGGCCACAGTAGCCAGAATACCCGGAGACTCCACTACCAGAATAACCACTGTAGCCGGATAATCCACTATAGCCAGACTTACCGCTGAAGCCAGAATACCCAGAAAGACCACAATAGCCTGAATAGCCACTGATGCCGGAGCCGGAAAATCCTGAGTAACCACTTAAGCCACAGTAACCTGAGTAGCCGGAGAGGCCACAGTAACCTGAGTAGCCGGAGAGGCCGCAAAAGCCAGAGTAGCCCGAAATCCCACTCCCACTATATCCGCTATAGCCCGACAAGCCACAGTAACCACTGTAGCCAGAAATTCCTGAACCGGAGAACCCCGAGTAGCCACTTAAACCACAGAAGCCAGAGTAGCCACTTAAACCGCAGAAGCCAGAGTAGCCAGATAGGCCGCAGAAGCCGGAGTAGCCACTTAAACCACAGAAGCCAGAGTAGCCACTTAAACCACAGAAGCCCGAATAGCCACTAAGGCCACAGTACCCTGAGTAGCCGGATATACCGGTAAAGCCGGAATAACCACTAAGGCCACAGTAACCTGAATACCCAGAAATACCTGAACCGGAATAGCCCGAATAACCACTAAGACCACAGTAACCACTGTAGCCACTCAGTCCACAGTAACCACTATATCCAGACAAACCACAATAACCAGAATAACCGGACTTGCCGCTAAACCCAGAGTACCCGGACGGACCACTATACCCAGAATACCCACTTAGACCACAGTACCCGGAATAGCCGGAGTAACCCGATAAACCACAGAAGCCAGAATAACCACTTACCCCTGAACCCGAGTAACCTGAGTAACCACTAAGACCGCAGTAACCTGAGTAACCACTCAGACCACAGTAACCTGAGTAACCTGAAACTCCTGAACCAGAGTAACCACTATAACCGGACAGACCGCAGTAACCAGAGTAACCAGATTTTCCACTAAATCCAGAATAACCAGACAGACCACAATAGCCAGAATAGCCAGAGAGGCCGCTAAAGCCAGAATAGCCACTAACACCAGAACCACTGTACCCAGAATAACCAGATTTTCCACTAAATCCAGAATACCCAGACAGACCACAATAGCCGGAATACCCAGATATTCCGGAACCGGAGAAACCAGAGTAGCCGGAGAGGCCACAGTAACCTGAGTAGCCGGAGAGGCCACAAAAGCCAGAGTAACCACTCAGACCAGAGCCGCTGAAGCCTGAGTAACCACTTAGACCACAGAAGCCTGAGTAACCACTCAGACCGCAGTAACCAGAGTAACCTGAATAACCACTCAGACCACAGAAGCCACTGAAGCCTGAATAACCACTCAGACCACAGAAGCCAGAGTAACCACTCAGACCACAGAAGCCAGAGTAACCAGAAATACCAGAACCAGAATAACCACTTACTCCTGAACCTGAGTAACCAGACAAACCACAGTAGCCTGAGTAACCACTTAGACCACAGTATCCTGAGTAACCACTTAGACCACAGTAGCCAGAGTAACCAGATTTTCCAGAGAACCCCGAGTAACCAGAGTAACCCGATTTACCTAGGACCCCACTAAATCCACTATACCCAGATTTACCAGAATACCCAAATCCAGAATAACCAGAGTAGCCCGACAGACCACAGTAACCTGAGTAACCACTCAGACCACAGAAGCCACTGTACCCGGAAGGACTGGAGTACCCAGAATAACCGGAAGGACCACTAAACCCAGAGTAACCTGAAGGACCAGAATACCCAGAGGGGCCGCTGTAACCAGACAAGCCTAACCCAGAAAATCCACTATACCCAGAAATTCCAGAACCACTAAAACCAGAATACCCAGACAGACCACAATAGCCAGAAGGGCCGCTAAACCCAGAGTAACCAGACTTGCCGCTGAACCCGGAGTAACCACTAATTCCAGAACCAGAATAGCCGCTGTATCCGGACTTGCCACTAAAGCCAGAATAACCGGAAAGACCACAGTAACCACTGTAGCCAGATTTACCACTAAAACCAGAATAACCTGAGCGACCTGAACCAGAATACCCCGAGTAACCTGAGTACCCAGACAGCCCACAGAAACCACTGTACCCAGATTTACCTGTGTACCCAGAATATCCAGACGTGCCGGAACCACTGTATCCACTAATTCCAGAACCAGAATACCCTGAATAACCGGATAGACCACAATACCCAGAATACCCCGAGGGCCCGGAATATCCAGAGAAGCCAGACTGGCCTCCGGTATCCTGAATTATTATTGTTCCGGCCACTTTTTAGGTCCCTTGGAAAGGTGTAAAGTCTTCTTAAAGGCCCAAAATTTAAGGTTTTTTAGTAATTATTTATGGCTGGTAGGTTATAAACAGGCGGGTTTCCTTAAGACTGGTAAAATCAGGGATAGCCATAAGTCCAATGTTTCCAACAGGTGTGTTTAGTAGGTTACGCTGGGCCGAAAAATACATAGTTTTGTCCAAATCATAGCCTAACCCAAAAGTGGCAAAATCTTTCTTTGTCACTGTCACTGTTTTAGTAACAATAGAAACTGACTGGCTGTGGGTGCTGCTAGTAGCCGTTGACGTACTAGTTATGTACTTTGTAGTAGTTTTATAGAATACTTTGCCACCCAAAAGAACAGGCTCTTTAATCTCTGTGAAAGAATATTTAGACTTAAGCTTCTTATCTAAAGTATCCACTTCAGACTTAAGCGTAGAGTTTTCCACTGAAACTTTCTTATAGCTATATCCAAAGAAAGTACTCAGTAAAGATAAAATAATTACTAGTACAATTAATCCAATAACAACCTTGGGGTTTTTAATTAGAGAAGCTATATCAATATTAGACACAGAAGTCCTCTTTCTTACTGCACTCTCTTAACAAGCCATTCAATAAGTGCAACGGCGAGTGCACTGGAAATAAAAGCAATAACAGCAATCTTAACTGCCATGACAGCCATAGCAATCTGCAGGTCCTTTATATCCTTGGAGTTGGCTGCATTATCTGCTTTGTTCTGCTTCATTTCAGATAAAACCAAACGTTGCCATTGAGCCCAAGAACTAATGGTTCCATTACCGTTACCGTTACCGTTTTCAGAACCATTACTGCTATCTACAGTGTCGCCAGCCATAGCGTGTCCTATTTCCTACAGTTTCTATTAGCCCAAAATTCAGGACTTTTATTTACTGTTGTCATTCCCAAAGAAATAATCCTTGACAAGACGCTTACTTTGGATGGCTTCGTCGGGCAATTCGTGGGAGTGTGTTTCCACTAATTTTAGTAGAATTTCCTTTAATCGGTCTATCCCCGAGTGTTCCTCTTTAATTTGTACTTCAGTTACGGACTTCATGACAGCTCCTTTACATCCAGTAGATTACTATAGCTCCAGGCATTCCATTCGTGCCTAACCCACCAGCAAACTCACCCGCAAATCCACCATGCCCCCAAGCACCAATAGGGGAGAAAGAAAAACCACCCGCAGCTATGTTTATGCCATATCTTGTATACTGACCATAAAGGTGGTCTGGAGAAATATTGTATAAATAACCACCCTCCCCTCCCGTAGAGCCATTTACATTAAGGGTTCCTGTTTTACCTACTGGGATAGTTCCCCCAGAACCCCCTGCTCCCCCACTTAACCCATTTCCCCCGGGCAACGCCCACAATAAACTATTTGGGTCGCCTCCTATCTTTTCTATGTAGGTAGGAGCACCCGTACCTGTTCCGTCACCCACTAGATATGTGAGATTGCTCCCTCCAACAACAGGGAATATTTCTTCAATGTATGCTCCCCCGCCGCCCCCTCCTCCGGAGTATACTTGCCCCCCGCCGCCTAGCACAGTTGCTCCACCAATTCCACCCGCCCCCCAGAGCCTGACCCATAAACGAGTTGCTGCCGCTGGAACAGGAAAACTTCCCGAACCCGGGCCTAAAAGATACCCTCCCTTAACGCCGGGGATTACACCTGATACTGTGGCACTGAGGGCTGTTACGCTAGATGCAGCAGTAGCTATATCTATTGAAGGAGAGGCATACCACTTTTTACCGGAGCCAAGAACAGCTGAAATTTCAGCTCTAACAGAAGATAGTGAATCTGCTAGTGTTAAAGTTTTGTCTAACCCAGCTGTATGGGGGAACCCACTCGGCCAATCCTGAAGGTCCCATATAAATGGAAGAGTGTAAGTAAATGTAGACAATACTCCTGTGGATGTTACAGTAAAGGTTCCCAAACGTGTGTATCCGGCGTTCGGGGCGCTGTTTTCACTAAGAATAACAGCATTCTGTTCCGTAAGATTATTAATTGATTTTGTAAGAACAGCTTGCGACGTTACCCCACGCGTCACTGTATTGTATGTATTACGGTTAGCTGGCCCCCCTAAAGTTTCTTGGTATCTTATGTCTATTGCATATGTTTTTGTATTTCCTGAGGAAGGGAGTACGACTGCGCCCTCAGGAGTAAGAGGCCCTTCAACTGGGTATAAGGAGCCACTATAATTTTTAGTATTAGTTATATCTGTAGCGAGTACTGAAAACAGAAAAACCCCAGAGCCTAAAGAAACTGAGGGTGTTGGCCCAGAAGTTAGGGTAACTTTACACCCGCCTATGATGCACCCCGGATAGTTAAACCCGGTCTGCTTTCCCTGAAAAATATTAATGTTAAAGTCTTTAGCTAATTGGTGTAAGTAGGACGATATTGTGTTTAGTTCTTCCGAACGAATTTCTTCAGTATCCGCTATATAAAACTTTTTACTACCTGTAGGAAAAGTAGCTAGAACCGGAACTGGTATTAGTGGAGTGGGGGTGTTCATTTTAATCCTTATTCCCAGGAAACCATGATGAGGCCCGGAAGACCGGAAGAACCTGGGGCGTTAAAGTTCCACATTCCACCCGAACCAACCAAACCATATTTAGCAGAAGTAAGGTGGCGGCTGTCCTGACCAGCGATGCTTGCGTTTGGATACTTTCTATAGATTGCTCCATTGTCCCCAGTTAAGGATATGAAAGTACCCCCGGACACGGTTCCATCTGCACCATCAACTCCGGTATTAAAAACAGCATCTGTTCCGTCCCCACCCGCACCCGCAGTAAGAGTTCCAAAAACAGTGGCCTGTGAGCCGTCTCCACTATGACCAACGTAGAATGAGATAGATTGGCCGGGGGTTACAGTCATTACTTCTTCTATGTAAGCCCCTGAACCCCCGCGCCCACCAAGATATACAGCATTGCTGGACCCTGCTTTGCCCCCCTGCCCCCAAAGACGTGCTCTCAGGGTTTTTATCCCAGCAGGTACAATAAATGGGGTGAGGGAGTTTTCCGTGTATTTGTAGACAATGCAGGACCTGGAAGTAGCACTAATAGCATTAATAGTGGATTCAATGGCAGCCATATCAGTGTTAAGAGTGGCTAAACTGGAAGCAGGGGCGTCATACCAATTACTGCCAGAGCCAAGTATAGCCTTTAGTTCTGCTCGAATAGATGATAAAGAATCAGCTAGTGTTTGTGTTTTAGTTGAGTCAAAGGTGTGGCTGGATGCCCCCGGCCAACCATCTAATTCCCATATACGGGGCAGTTCATATACGGGTGGGTCAATTGTAGCATCATCATTAACTGTTACTTTAGCAAATCGAACATACCCCGCAGCAGGGCTGGCCGATGAGTTTAGAGAAAAGTCCAAACCGGGTAAGGTACTTGTAGAAGCACTAAATCCTTGTATAGTACTGCTAGCCACATCAAACCTGTATCTGGATTCCGTCGCTGGGTCCACAACTTCAGTATAGGATATGTCTAGCCAATAATCAGTTGAGCCAGAGGGGGGCACCGTAACCGCAGGGCTAAATGAAGTAGTTGGTATTTCAACCAACGAGCCGTCATAATCTTCCGAAGCGTTGGTATTAAATAAAAGTACCCCACTGTTTATCTGAATATAATAAGGGGGCCCAGAAGTAAGTTCCAGTGTACACCCACTTACTATACATCCGTAACTTGTATAACCGGTAGAAATATCTTGGATTGCATTAATATTAAAGTCTTTAATAATTTGGTGCATTCGTTTAGACAAATCATTAACGTCGGTGTGCAGTATCTCCTGACACCTAGAGAAGTTAACCTTTTCAGACGATTGTCCAGCTATAAAAACTCGCATTGTTTACCTTACAGCGAAGAGTAATGGTACACTAGTATAAGGCCCTCTCCACCTTGGTAAGATGGATAAATAGGGCCGCTAACTGGAGGAGGGGCGGAATGCGCACCAGCGTTGCCCGCAGCCCCACACCCATACGTAGGGGCTTGCCGGTATGAGACAGTTGTGATAGCTTTATAGCTACAGAAAGGCATATTGAATGCACCAACACCTTCACCATAACCTAAAGTACTTCCAGAAACCCCATTAATTTTTAGGGCTGTTGGGTTTGCTGGCCCAGCTATTCCTCCAGCACCCCCCACCCCGTCAGTACCGTCCCCAGCAGATGTTCCGTTTCCTCCCCCGGGGGCATAATCATTTTGAAAAAATGTAACTTGACCCCCTCCACCACAGGAGACATAATATGGTATCTGCTGACCCGGGGTAACTGAAATGGTGTCTTCTATATAAGAACCTGACCCACCACCCCCACCCCAATTGTATAAAAAGTAGCTGGATAGTGAATTATGCCTGCAAAACCCCAGCCCTCCGTTACCACCGTTACCCCATATTTTAATATACAGCTTATAACAGTTTGCGGGGACAGTAAACAGCTGAGGGTTAGTCTTTGTAGGGTCATAAGTAAGTGTAGTTAGTCCACTAATCCACAGGGGGAGATTGGTTAAAAGAGTTTGTGAGGAAGTAACTCTGTTACTTAAAGATTGTAAGTCAGCGTCTGGTTTATCATACCAGTTAGCTTTACCAACTATAGCTGAGAGTTCGGCCCTAATAGCAGACAAAGAATCTGCAAGAGTATAAGTAGTAGCACTATTTAAGGTGTGCGCGGTCCCCGGCCAGTCCTGAAGGTTCCAAATATACGGGAGCGTATAAGTAACAGCTGTAGTTGGGCTTACACCGGAGGAACTTGGAGTAGTTATAGTAAATATAGATAATCTATTATACCCAGTGGCTACAGGAGCCACAGAGGCATAGTCTGGAGAACTCACCTCTGCCCCAGCTGTTAAAGTTAATGAGTAGGATGGAACTATTTGTATAGGTGTGTACTTCGCCGTAACTAAATCAGTGGGGGCCGTGTAATAATTTCTTTCGCCCGTGTTAACAGTATCTAAAATCTCTGAATAAGCTATATCCACAGCGTACATTATGCTGGACCCAGGAGTTGGGTAAGATATATTTCCAATCACTTGACCCACCACGGGGAATAGGGAACCACTGTAATTATTAGGGTCTGTTATAGCCGAGAAAAGAATCAAGCCCGATGAAATACTAACGCTTACTGTTCCAGCCGACGGGCCAATCATTGCCGGAGCTATTAAAAGCTCACAGCCGTTTACAATGCACCCCGGGTAGCTAAACCCGGTTTGCTGATTTTGTAAAAAATTAATTGACCTATCTTTAATTATTTGGTGTAAATATAGAGATATATTATTGAGGTCGTCAGAATTGACTTCCTGCAGGTCTGAAATATTGGTCTTTCTAGACCCTGTTGGAAAAGCAATCATCGCGTAGTTTCCTCAGAAAAGCCCAAAATTTACATATTTTACTAGAACAACTGAACCAAAATTAGTGTAATACCCGCAGATTTCATGGCATTGACTAAGAAGGCCATTCTTTTTGCTGGTTCAGTAGGGGCATATTGAGATGTATCTAAAAATCCACCGTAGGACGCATACCCGGCCCCAATTACTCCCTGTTCCAAGGAACTGTGAAATGTAGTAGTCAGAGACTCAGCATCTGAAACACTGTATCCACTAACTCCACTATACAGACTATTCATTGACCCGTAGGTTCCTGAAAACCCAGAGTACCCAGAATATCCAACATACCCACTAGCCCCCCCTGTATAAACACCTCTATTTTCAATAAGAGATGATGTAAAAGTAACAAACATATAATAGGGGTGCCCACCAGCATTATTAGGATACGGGTCACTAGTCTGAACAAACGTGGAAAAACTAGCCACGTTTGATAGGGTTAAATTATTAGAGTCTAGCTCGTAAGCTGCTATGCCCCCGGGGTAGGCTAATATAAAATTATATAGGTCCGTGTTGGATGTGTTTTTGGTAAGGTCTGCAAACCCCGTGTTTACTCCTGGTTGTGTGAACCACTCATACACTTTAATAGTACTATCTTCTGGCCTTACTTTTTTAAGGAAGGACAGAATAGCTACGGGGGACAACTTGTCTCCAAAAGCTTGAAGCTTAATTCGCTTCTTATATTCATTTTCTGGCTCATCACTCATTCTGGGAACGCCAAAACTTTTCCCCACCTGTTCTATACAATTTGGGGGGAAAACAACAGAAGTCTCGTCGGCCCCAAAGTCAGTTGTAATATTATAATTATTTTCAACAGGGAGAAAAGAACAGGTAACCAAAGAATATGAACCCACCACACTATATGGATTTGTCGGGTCTGGGGTATACTGAAACGTAGCACTTCCACCACTAGGTATGATAACACTTTGTGGCGTGACGTGTTTAAAATATATATTTGGAGTTGTTATCTGAGTATCTGTAACAGTATTAAACATAAGGACATGATTGAGATTAGTTACTGTAGGCGTTGCACACACGTATAATGTAGTTCCATCATAGATAGCACCGGATATAGTCGAAGTGGCTCCAGTAGCATATGTAGTGCTGTAAGCTGCTCCACCGGGAAAAGAGGCTAGTGCAAGTTTTCCAATTCTATAGTTTCCACGGTCAGAAAGATATAGATAGGTTCCGTCCGTAGTAATTCCATCGACGTATTTTAGCTGCTGGCCAGAGGTTCCAAAAGTACCCCAAGCGGCAGTGTATGGGGCTGCCGCAAGAGATGTTGGGATTTGTACAATTCTGGAGTTATTTGTATCACTAATATAGATATCAGTTCCAAGTATGGTCAAAGCCTGAGGGCCATTTAGATTTGTATTTCCAGAACCTAACGTTCCCCACTCAGCTATAAATGGGCCCGGCGTTAAGTCTAAATCAAGCTTAATGATTCTATGGTTGGATGAATCTGTCACATATAAATAAGTTCCATCAGTTTTAACATCAGTGGGATATTTTAGATTGGTGTTTCCTGTTCCCCACGTTCCCCAGGAACCTATAAAGTTTCCATAAGTGTCTGTTTTTACAATTCTGCAATTTCCAAAATCGGCAACATACAGATAATTGTTGAAAATAACCATTCCAATAGGTGCTGCATAAGAATCGTTACCATTAAAGTATTTCCAAGATGACACCGTTCTACCTAAAAGATTAGTTTTTACTATCTTACTGTTTGATGGGTCGGATATATAAAAATATTCTCCATCTGTTTCAATACACTGAGCATAGTAGTCATAAGAAGTATTTGTATCGGAATCATTAAAATTACCGTAAGCTAGCGTAATAGGAACCTCAACAGACTCTGGGGCAGTATTATTTATAGTTATATAAAATGATTTACTCAGGTTTGTGGGGTAGCCTAAAGACACCCCATTAGCAGCCACAGTTGGGGATATATTAAATAAATACCCTGGAAGTGCAAGCTCGTCCATAGCATCATTTATTTGGGATATGTCGGCCAGTTCTATGGGGGATACACCAATTATGGATTGCTGCCTTCCATCAGAAATGGCTTGAAATAGAGTATCCGTACCGTAGCTAACGGCATCCATGATGTTAACGTTATTGGATGCTGTGCCAGGGTCGCGGTAGTTAAAGGCTAAAAAATCAACAACCTTAGTAACTTGAGTACCCAAAGTCTTATTATAAACTTGGGGGAGGCCTCTAAGGAGTAAATCAAATGTGTTAAATTCTGACATTGCCTTACCTTAGTACGTTGTAGTTATTGCTATTGTACTTGCATTTACAGTTATGCGTGTAGCGGGGTCTGAGGCTGGGAGGTTTCCAAACCCGTCAGCACCAGCAATAGTTACGGAGGATACGTCCACAACACCATCAACTCCCATACAGCTGGATATTATTTCTGATTTATACAGTGTTCCACCAACAGCTAGAGTAGTAGAATATGTACTAATAGCAGTTTGACAATCCACTATGGTCTCGTCGGGTGTCAATACTGAAGGATTAAGTTTTATTGTTAATGTAATTGATGCAGGAGTAAGTATACTTGGGCGGGTCATCCAAGCCTTTATGCCTGCTGACCGGTACCCCGGGTATAGTGTTGGTTGGCTGGGGTCCCCATTTATTATAGGAACAAGCTCAGTTATAACATCAAACCCAAGACTTCCAAGCCCGTTATCCGAAACAACAGTTATGTTCCCGGGGAAAGACACTGCGGAGTAGCCAGATATGCCACACAGAACCGCTGCGGGAACAGTGTTTAGGTCCGTATTTTCTTGGCTGTATCCAACATAAACATACCCGGAAACCCCGGTGTACCCAGAAACTCCTGAGGGGGCCGAATACCCAGAATACCCAGAAAATGTTGCTGGGTAAGTTAACAAATAGTTTTCTAGAATAAGGGCTTGAGTAATTCCCAAAGAAGTGCTAGTATCAAGATGGACAGAGTTTAAGCATGCCCCAACGATGGCATTATTTGTACCTTTAGATAATGAGGACAAGAAGGCAATGCCCCGGGCCCTAAACTGTGAATCTGATTCCTGATTAAACCCATTGTAGCCAACAGAGGAGTTGGTTACTGAAATGACCCCGGTCGTAGGGTTACTTATAGTCCATGTAGAATATGAAATTGAGGTTAGATTACCAACACTACCTGCTGTAGTGCAAACAGCAGGTATGTTAGCCCCCCCGGTTGTAGTGGCAGTACCAGCTGCTGTAGTTACGAAATTAAGTGAAGGAGTATCTACAGTAGCTGCCACAGTACAGAAAGTACCGGCAGGAACAGTGGGCGTTCCAGACGAGCTAGTGAATGATAGCAATATCGTAGCTGGCTGGCTCACGTATCTTTGAAGTCCAAAGTCAGACAGGCGCTTATCTAAATCCGAACCGCTAGCACTGTTTATATAGAAGCCATTCAGCATTTGGATAAGCTGAAAATAGGCCTCGTCAATGACTAGCGTTACAGATTCGAGAAAGGTCCTAATCACCGAGCCAATGTTGTAGTCAGAAGCCCCCGTATTCGCAGCCATGTGATTTATCATGGTTGTTAGGATAGTATTTGTATCCTGTGGTTGCAAAGACATTTTAAATCCTTTTTAAGAAAGTGCCAACGAGCCCTCTAATACAATGGGCTGGTTGGTTAGTTTGATTCCGACTTCCGCGCTGTAGTTAAGTATGTCGCCATTAATAGTTACCTTAGAATTAGCAATATCCCCAACACGGGCGTCCGAGGAAAGGGTATCAACAAACTCCGCTGAGGCCTTAGCTGCTAACAAAGGCGTAGTTCTGTAACCACGAAGGTCGGTTAATCCGTAATACTGGTGTAGCAGCAGCTCCCCACGGTGCACGTTAAGCTTCAAGAACACAGCCTGCTGAACGTTGGGGATGCCAGATGTTAGACTAATATCTCCCCCGTCAAGAAGTGTAATATCGTTGGTACCATCTAGAGCAAAGTCGCTTCCAAGAGCATATGCAGGGTTTTTAGCGTTGGGGGTGCTGGAACCAAGTATCACATTAGCCATGGAGGAATCCCCTTGGTTGCTGGGAATAGCTACAGAATCCCCGGGACCGAGTGTCCTATCAGGCTTAGGGAGGGTAGTAGTGATATAAGGGAACGCCAGACCGTTGTACTCGGCAATATCCCTCCAGTACTTGGAATCCCCCAGCGTAGCCTGTGCAATGCCCTCAATAGTGTCCCCACCCCGAACGGTGTAATAGGTGACTGACTTTACATTGTTTAGGTCGACATAGCTAAGATTAGAGTTAACCGGAGTAGACTGATTAACGAAGTCAGACTTAACAAAGTTTTTGGCAAAAGCATTAGAATTCAGCTCATAGGCATCTATACCCTTGATAAGCTGCATAAGCTGATAATCGGCATAGGGGTCAATAACAGGAATACTATAAGGCCCGTTATAGGTATACTGAGTATTAGTAGGTGTTATCGAAGTCGGCACAACATTATTATAAGAGTCGTAAATGTCCTGTATAGCAGTCCGAGTAGTTTCCATCTCGGCTGGAGGATA
>Ga0172381_10005583_pt1 | contig 12708 bp, 9 predicted proteins | sample Leawel6488metaG_FD_119754 | JGI IMG/M metagenome (GOLD analysis project Ga0172381, IMG submission 119754) | Leachate microbial communities from a municipal landfill in Southern Ontario, Canada - Leachate well 64-88 metaG | ecosystem: Engineered > Solid waste > Landfill > Unclassified | place...
AAATATGTTTCTTTACTAGGAAGCCATATTGAAGGAGAAACAGTTATGGTAAATAAAGTTTCTACTGCAATTGGAAGTTCTTTTGATGCTCAGTGTGGATTTGTTTTAAAAATTTATAATGGGTCTAGTTACTCTGAGTATTCTTTTAAGGATATTGATGATGATGTGAAAGAATTTGCTAAAAAAATAAAAAAAGAGATTACATTATCAGACTATTTATGTAAAAAAATGGTTCATGTTGGAATTATGGAAGATGAACCTCATGTTGAAAAGTTCTCAAGGCCAGATACTGGCAAAAAATATACTACTGAGGAATTAGTAAATGTTTGCACTTCATTAAGAGATGAAATGCTTAATGGAGATAAATTAGTAATTAATGCTGTTGCTGTTGTGGGACAAGTAATTGTCTCAAAGATGTTTATTTCTGAACATAAAGATTTAGAACAGTATTATACTTGGACAAATGGCTATTTGATGTGTGTAATGCGCGATGGTGATAAGATGTCAATGGAGAGATCAGGAGTATGCTATGACAACATGGAAAAGGTCATAAATGAACTTCCATCAAAAGTTAAACATACAATTGAGATAACAAAGAAAATGCTTAGTGCAAAACATATTGCTCCAGGTGAATATGATATTATATGTACTCCTTCAATCTCAGGGTTAATTGCCCATGAGGCATTTGGTCATGGCGTTGAAATGGATATGTTTGTAAAAAATAGAGCTCAAGCAAAGAACTTTATTAACCAATATGTTGCGAGTCCCCTTGTGACTATGCATGATGGCGGTAAAGCATATAATAGCGTTGCATCCTACTTTTTTGATGATGATGGTATTTTAGCAAAAGATACAATTATTATTGAAAAAGGAATATTGAAAAAGGGGATTAGTGATAGTCTTTCTGCACTTCAATTAGGAACAGTTCCTACTGGTAATGGTAGACGTGAATCTTATAAAAGAAAAGCCTACTCAAGGATGACTAATACATTTTTTGCTCCTGGGAAAGATAAATTAGATGACATGATAAAATCTATCAAACATGGCTATATGCTTTTTGAAACTAATAATGGTATGGAAGATCCAAAAAATTGGGGTATTCAATGTGTTGCTGAGTATGGAATAGAAATTATTGATGGTAAATTAACTGATAATTATGTATCACCAGTTGTAATGAGTGGATATGTTCCAGATTTATTAAAATCCATTTCTATGGTTTCTGAAGATTTGGAAGTAATTGGAGCAGGTCAATGTGGTAAAGGTTATAAAGAATGGGTTCGAGTCAGTGATGGAGGACCATATTTGAAAGCAAGGGTGAAATTAGGATGATAGAAAAAATTAAGAAGTTACTTAATAGTAATAGTAAAATCAATGCTTGGAAAATTAATTATAGCGAGATTAAAAGTTGTGAATTATTCTATGTCTTAAAAAATCTTGAAATAAATAGAGCTACCGAAGATATAAAATGTGATGTAACAATTTATCATGACTTTGATAAATATAGAGGTTCATCAACTATAGCTATTGAACCATTTATGAATGAAAATGATATCAAAAAAGAAATAGATAAGGCAGTATATAGGGCCTCATTTGTTAAAGATGAGTATTATGATATTCCTTCAAAGTCCAACGATGTTATGGGGAAAATTAGCAGTAATTTTCCTGAAAAAAGTCTCAATGAATGGGCAAAATTAATAACAGACGCTGTTTTTAAAGCGGATGTTTATAAAAATGGTTGGATTAATTCTACAGAAATATTTTTGTATGATACTAAAAACATTTGTGTTAATTCTAATGGTATTTTTCATGAGTATAAAAAATATAGCGGAATGATTGAAGTCATTCCTACATGGAGTAAGGATAAAGAAGAATTTGAATTATACAAGAATTATGAATTTGCTGAAATTGACTTAGCAAGAATAACATCAGAAGTTAATGAGATACTTCTTCAATCTAGAGATAGAAGTGAGGCGATTAAACTACCTGAGGGAACTAATGTAAAAGTTTTATTAAGTGGTAGAGATATTAACTCATTCTTTAGTTATTTTGCAAATCAACTTCAATATGCAACAGTTTATCAAAAAATGTCAATGTTTGAGCTTAATAAATCATGCCAAGGGAAATCTCCAAAGGGTGATAAGTTAAATATGAAAATGTCACCATTTGTTTTAGAAAGCTCATCTTCATCTCCAATAGATTTTGATGGGATAATTTTAAAAGATGAACAAATAATAAAAGATGGAATATGTCAAAAATATTGGGGTAATCAAAGATTTGGTTATTATTTAAACCAAGAAAAACCAACTGGAATGATTCCAAACATGGTGGTAGAAGGCGGTTCTAAGTCTTTACAAGAAATGAAAAAAGAACCATATTTAGAATGTGTTGCTTATTCAGGTCTTCAAGTTGATCCATTTACTGGTTATGTAGGTGGAGAGGTTAGACTAGCTTACTATTTTGATGGTGAAAAAACATATCCTGTTACTGGATTATCAATTAGTGGTGATTTAGAGAAGATTAAAGAAAGTATGTTTTTTTCAAAAGAAATTATTTCAAGAAAAAATTATAGTGGACCTAGTCATATAGAAATTCCTTGTTTCAAGATTCTATAAATATATTTATTGACATAATTAGTGTTAAATGTTATTATTAACTAGCGAAAACGAATATGTGAAAAGAAGAGGCACCCGCTTCTCACCTGATTGTTTAAGACTTTGGGTAAAATGTCACGAAAATTATTGGATATAAATGATTTTTTACGGGTGCATTTGCACTCGTTTTTATTTAAATTTGGAGGTGTCAGCTTATAACAGCAGTAAGTAATAATCCTTATAATGGTAATAGAATGCCAATTAAGGAAAATGAAGACTTAGTAAATGGTTTAATTAGATTTGCAGAAGTCTTAGTAATCGATGAAAATGGTCAATCACTTGGAGTGAAGCCACGCAGAGAGGCTCTAAGATTAGCTGAAGAGGCTAATTTAGATTTACTTTGTGTTGCTCCAATGGCAAAACCACCAGTTTGCAAAATTTTAGATTATGGTAAATATCGTTTTGAACAACAAAAGAAAGCAAAGGAAATAAAGAAGAACCAGAAAATAATTGAAACTAAAGAGGTTCGCTTTACTCCACAAACTGATATGCATGATTTAGAAGTAAAAGCAAAGGCTACTATTAAGTGGCTACAAGATGATTGTAAGGTGAAGGTTACAGTGCGTTTTAGAGGTCGCCAAATGTCCCACATTGAAGTTGGTGAAGAAACAATGCGAAAATTTTTAGAACTTATTTCAGAGTATTGCATTGTTGAAAAAGAGCCACTAATGGAAGGAAGACAATTATTTGCCATTCTTTCAGGTAAAAAGAAAAGTTAATTTGTCATATTATTAGGAGGAGTTTATATGCCAAAAATGAAAACAAAAAAATCTGCAGCAAAGCGTTTTAAGAAAACTGCTAATGGTGGATTAAAAAGAAAACATGCTTATCGTCAACATATTGCTCATGGTTTAACAAAAAAACAAAGACGCCATTTAAGCAAACCTGCTATGGTTCATGAAAGTGACTTAAAGCGTATTAAAGAATTGTTTCAAGGATAAAGGGAGGAAATGTAAATGGCAAGAGTACAAGGTGGATTTTCCACTCATCGTTATCACAAAAAAGTATTAAAATTAGCAAAAGGATATTTTGGATCAAAACATCGTCTATATAAAACAGCAAATGAGCAAGTAATGAAATCATTAGCCTATTCATATAGAGATCGTCGCAATAAAAAAAGAGATTTCCGTAAATTATGGATTACTAGAATTAATGCAGCATGCAATCAACTAGGAATTTCTTACTCAAAATTCATGTATGGGTTAAGAATTGAGGGAATTGAGATTAATCGCAAGATGCTTTCAGAAATTGCTATCACAGATTATAAAGCATTTGAAAATTTAGTAGAAACTGCAAAAAAAGCCTTACAAAGTGGTAAAAAACCAGTTGAGAAGGCGCCAGTTGAAAAAGCTCCAAAAATTAAAGTGAGCGAAAAAGAAGATGGTAAAGTTTTAGTTGCAGTTGAAACTCCTATAAAGGAAAAGAAAACAGTAAAAAAGGCTGCAGTTGCAGAACCAGTAGCAGAGAAAAAGGCTACTAAAAAGCCAGCAGCAAAAAAAGAAGTTAAAGAAGAAGCGGTAGAAAAGAAGACTGTAGCTAAAAAACAAGTCAAAAAAACTGCAGAACCTGCTAAAGAAAAAGAAGATGTAGCAGCACCTAAGAAGAAGGCTAAAACTAAAAAAGAGACTTCTACAAAAGAAAAGTCTGTAGCAGAAAAAAAGCCAGCAGCTAAGAAAACAACTAAAAAAGTTGCAGAATAATATTTATTAAAAAAGAAGGAATCAATAATATTCCTTCTTTTATTTTGTGAACACTAAATCTTTTTTAATTTTACCAATAGATTTCATAAACAGAATTGTATCTTTTAGCGTTTCCGCCATTTTTCTAGGGTAATAATTCAAAGTTTTTGTTGCTTTTTCGTGAGAAAATTTTGCATTGCTAGTAAGAGTATACAAAGAGTAAGTTGTGAATAATGGCGGCTGTTTCTTTATTTTGTAATATATCTCACTAAGAGGTGCTGTTAATTTTGCAATCCACATTGGTAATATATACTTTATTGGTTTCTTATTTGTAAATGTTGATATAAGATTCATCAAATCCTTTACTTTAAAAAAATTGTTTGACAAAATATAGCATTCTCCCTTTTTTCCATTGTCCACCGCACTTAAAATACCATTAGCAACATCTCTAACATCCACAAAATCATATCCACCATTTAATGAGACTCTTAGATCTCCATTAGCATAGTCAATTAGAAATTGTGAGGAATGAGATCTTCCATAATCATATGGACCAAATATTCCAGATGGATGAATAATTACTGCATCTAGACCCTCATTTACTTTATCTAGAATATAATTTGATGCAATTGCTTTTGTTTTTGCATATAGTCCCGTAACTTTATCAGGATTAAATCTTGTTACCTCTTTAATTGTTTCCTCATTTTTTAATTCTTCAATTGCATGAACTGAACTAATATAAATCATTCTTTTTACTTTATTTATCAGTGATAAATCCGCAATATTCTTTGTACCATTGACATTAACATTAAAAACATTATTATCAAATTTTGAAGTTATTGAAACTATTCCAGCACAATGAATCACTATTGTTTCATAATTATCTATGCCAGCAAATAAATCGTTTAAACTATCTTTTCTTGTTACATCTCCATAGTAAAATTCGATGTTTTTACCATGCTTTTCATGTATAATATCATTTTTTAAGACTAGAGCTCTTACTTTACTTTTTGTATTATCAAGTAATTTTAACAAGGCTGTTCCAAGATGACCATTTGCACCTGTTACTATATATAATCTTTCCATTTATTTTCACTCCTTAGGTTAATTTTGATATATGAATATTATTTATCATTTTAAGAAATCCATAAATATTGTATAATTTTAGTGGTGATATATAATGAACATTTTTTCTTTTTTGGATGATTATACAAGCATAGTTATGATAACTAATGATAACTTTGTTTTAAGTTGCTCATCTAAATTGTATATTGTAGATAAATTTTCAAATAAATATTGTTCCACTAAAATTTTGAAAAAAGAGATTAAAGATAATTCACATATCTACTATATTAATGCCTCAAAGTCATTAATAATTGGTGAAGAATACTATATAACTGATGGTGAAAGAATAAAAAGTCTTATAGAATATAGATTTATTACTAAAACAGAAAGATTTGAAAAAGAATTTTTCTATGATGGTAGTGATTTGGGTAGTAGTGTAGAGCGCAATGTTACAAAATTTAAACTATGGGCACCAACTGCAAATAAAGTAACTCTAAGAATCAGTGATTGTTTATATGCGATGCAAAGAGTTGATAAAGGTGTTTGGTATTTAAAAATAAATAGGGATTGCCACGGCGAAGTGTACAATTATATTGTCTCTGTTAATGGTCAAATATGTGAGGTAGTTGACCCATATGCAAAGTCTTCAATTGCAAATTCAGCAAGTTCAGTGGTGATTGATATCGAACGTATTATTAATAAAGTTAGCAGATTGGCCTTGAATTCAAATAATCAAACTCAAAGCAATGTAATATATGAACTTTCGGTTTATGATTTCTCAAATGAAAAATATCATAAGAACAAGGGGAAATTTATATCATTCACTGAGGAAGGTCTTGTTAACAAATTTGGTCAACCAGTTGGTATTGATTATTTAAAGTATCTTGGAATAACTCATGTTCAATTAATGCCTATAACTGATTTTGCAACTAAAGATGATTTCAACCCGCATAAATACTATAATTGGGGATATGATCCTGTACAATATTTTTGTTTTGAGGGCAGTTATATTAATAATATTAACGATTATGAAAGTGGAATATTGGAAGTGCTCCAAATGATAAATATTTTACATAAGAATAATATGGGAGTAATTTTAGATTTAGTATATAATCATGTTTATAACATTGAGACAAACACTTTAAATTTAATTGTTCCTTACTATTATTTTATTTATGACAAATATTGTATTCTTTCAAATGGGTCAATGTGTGGTAATGATTTTGATAGTAAAAGAGGTATGGCACGCAAAATAATAATTGATAGTGTGTCTTATTTGCAAAATGTGTTTTTAATTGATGGAATTCGTCTAGATTTAATGGGGATTATTGATATAGAGACAATGAATTCTATCGCAAAATTAGTTAAGAATAATAACGAAAATTTCTTGATTTATGGTGAAGGATGGAATAATGATTCTTTGATAAACGAAGCGGAAAAATCAACATTTAGTAATGCAAAAAAATTGCCAGGGATTGGATTCTTTAATGATTATTTCCGCGACAATATTGTTGGCCAACCATGGAGAACTTCTTCAATGTATGGATATGCATTAGGGGATTTATCAAAGGTTTATTATGCAATTGATGTTTTGAAAGGTCACCATAGCGATGATTTCTTGAGTCCACTTCAAAGTATCAATTATTTGGAATCCCATGATGGATTAACAATGCATGATAAAATTGTTAAAGAATGTGGAGAGTATAAAGAAGATGTAGCAATTTTAGCACTTTCAATGTTATTATTAGCCCAGGGAGTTCCCTTTTTACATATGGGGCAAGAGGTTAGAAAAGACAAGAAAATGCTTGATAACACTTACTTAAATCCAAATGGTGTAAATAATGTTAACTATGATTTAATAAATGATTCTTTGAATAATATAAAAATTATGAAAGAATTAATAAGTTTTCGAAAAAATAATCTTGATTTATTTTTCGATAGTGAGATAGATGTTGAAAAAAAAGTTAAAATATATGAATACTATAAAGTAATTATTTATGAAATTTCCGGGAATAATCGCCTTGTAAAAATAGTTTACAATGGGACAGATTATGAAAGCAATTTGAAAAAAATGGTTTTTTCAAAAGTATTATTAAAATCAAAAGATATATCAATTGTTAACAATGATGTGATAATTCCCAGAAAATGTTTTGTTATATTTGAAATTTAATTAAATTAACCTTGAGTTAGGAGGCGATTATTTGATGCCACATATTGATGATTATTTGCTTGGTAAGAATATTAATGCTTTCCAATATTTTGGAGCTCATTTCATAACTTCCAGAAATCAAGAAGGCGTTGTTTTTAGAGTTTATGCTCCTTTTGCAAAAGAGATAGAAGTAATTGGTAATTTTAATGGCTGGCTTGGTAGCAATCATAAAATGATTAGAACCTCTTGGCAAGGTGTTTTTGAACTTTTTATTCCTGGTATAAATAATTATGATCAATATAAATATCATATTTTAACTTCTAATGATATCTGGATTAATAAAAGTGATCCTTTTGCTTTTTACTCTGAGTTAAGACCAAGTACTGCTTCCAAGGTATTTGATATTGAAAAATTTGTCTGGAATGATGATAAATACATGAAATGTAGAAAATTGAATTATAATTTGCCAATGAATATATATGAAATGCATTTAGGTTCATGGATAAGGGATTTTGATGGTAGAGTTTTTTCTTATCAGGAATTAGAAAGTCATTTAATAAATTATTTGAAAGATAATAATTTTAATTATGTTGAATTTCTACCTTTGATGGAACATCCTCTTGATGGTTCTTGGGGATATCAAGTTACGGGTTTTTATAGCATCACATCAAGATATGGGAACCCATATCAATTAATGCATTTAATAGATGAACTTCATAAAAATGGTATAGGTGTCATATTTGATTTTGTAGCTGTACATATGGTCACAGATGAGTTCGGTTTATCAATGTTTGATGGCAGCCCAGTTTATGAGTATAAGGATATAACAAGAAGGAAAAATAATTGGGGTACTTCAAATTTTGATTTTTCTAAAGGGCAAACGAGAAGTTTTGTTGCCTCATCAATGAACTTTTTTGCCAAATATTACCATCTTGATGGAATACGTTTAGATGCTATTAGCAACTTGATATACTATAACGGAGATAAAAACAAAGGTTTAAATAATGAGGGTATTAGTTTTTTAAAGTTTATTAATGAGGAAATTCACAAAGAACATCCAGCATTGTATATGATTGCAGAGGATTCAACTGATTTTCAAAAAGTGACATTTCCAGTTGTTGATGGAGGACTAGGATTTGACTATAAGTGGGACCTTGGGTGGATGAACGATACCTTGAAGTATTATTCTGTTGACCCAATCTATCGTAAATATGAGCATTCAAAAATAACATTTTCAATGTATTATTTTTTCAGTGAAAAATTCATCTTGCCATTCTCACATGATGAGGTAGTGCATGGTAAAAATTCGATTGTTAACAAAATGTGGGGAAATTATGATGAAAAATTTGCTCAACTTCGTAATTTATATGTATATATGTTTACCCATCCAGGGAAAAAATTAAATTTTATGGGAAATGAAATTGCTCATTTCCGTGAATGGGACGAGGATAAAACACTTGATTGGTTCTTACTTGACTATGATTTACATAGGAAATTCAATGAATTTTTTAAAAAAATATCTCTAATTTATAACAAGAATAAATGTCTTTATTATAATGAATATGATCTTAAAAATTTTAATTATATAATGGCAGACAATAAAAACCAAAGCATATTCGTTTATGAAAGAAAAGCCAAGAATTCAAGTTTAATTATTATTTTAAATATGACTCCTTGCAAATATGATTATTACGAATTTGGTGTCCCTTATTATGGAGAATATGAAGAGATATTAAATAGTGATGATATGATATATGGTGGTAAAGGAACCATAAATAATCATAACAAGCTAATTAGCGGTGGAGCGCCATTAGATAAATGTGAGCAAAGATTAGGTTTAAAAATTGGATCATTTGCAGCTATAATATTAGAATATAAAAGAAAGCAGGAATAAAATGTTTAAGGATAAAAAGGAATTTTGTCAAATCTTTGAAAAGAAATTAATTGAAAAATATGGGCGTTCTTTATGTGATGCTCATTTTGATGAATATTATGATATTCTAGGAACAATGATTAGAGAGTATTCTTCTTTAAAATGGAAACATACAAAGGATGAAATAGAAAAGAAAAATGTGAAGCAAGTAGTTTATTTTTCAATGGAATTTTTAATTGGCAAGTTGCTTAAGAATAATTTGTATGATTTAGGAATTTATGATGTAGTGAAAGATGGTCTTGAAGGTTTAAATATTAATCTTGAAGAGCTTATAGATACTGAAAAAGAAGCTGGTTTAGGAAATGGGGGATTGGGTCGTTTAGCAGCATGCTACATGGATTCTATTGCCTCATGTGGTTATGCAGGTCATGGCAATTCAATTAGATACGAGTTTGGTTTTTTTAAGCAAATTATAGATAATAAAAAACAAGTTGAGGTTCCTGACCAATGGTTGAAAAATGGTAATGTATGGGAAGTGAAGAAACCTCATCGTAAGGTTGATATAACTTTTTATGGTAATGTTGACACTTTCTATGAAAATGGTCGTAATTATTACAAATTAACTAACGCTGAGCATGTTAATGCCGTTCCATATGATGTCCCAATGATTGGATATCAAAATGGAATTGTCAATACACTTAGATTGTGGTCTGCAGAGCCTTCTGATGAATTATTACCACGTGATAAGGATTTTTATACATACTTAAATGAAGTTAAACAGTTATGTTATGGTCTATACCCAGATGACTCTACAGAACAGGGTAAGATGTTAAGACTAAAACAGCAGTATTTTTTCGTTTCTGCAGGTATTAAAACCAATATTAATTATTATATGAAAAATCACGATAACCTTGATGATTTTCCACTATATTATGTTTTTCAATTGAATGATACTCACCCTGTTCTTGGTATTCCTGAATTCATGAGATTACTTTTGGATGAGTATAATTATGAATGGGATGCTGCGTGGAAAATAGTAACTTCAACCTTTGCATATACCAATCACACAATCATGGCTGAAGCTCTTGAAAAATGGCCAACACATTATATCAGTAATTTACTACCTAGAATTTATACTATTATTGAAGAAATAAATAGAAGATTTGCTAATTATGTAAGACAAAAAACAAATTCTGATGATATTGTTAAAGATACTATGATTATTAAAGATGGTTTAGTATATATGACAAACCTTGCAATTGTTGGGAGTTATTCAGTAAATGGCGTAGCAACTCTCCACAGCGAAATCTTAAAGAACCAGGTTTTAAAAAGATTTTATCAGATATTTCCAAATAAATTTACTAATGTAACAAATGGGATTTCACATAGGAGATTTCTTGCATTTTCTAATCCTCAACTATCTTCTTTAATAAGTAGTTATATTGGAGAAGAATGGATAAAAGAACCAGCCAAATTAGAGCAATTGTCATATCATATCGATGATAATGATATTATCAAAAAATTTTTGGATGTAAAGATGGAAAGGAAAAAAATATTAGCAAAATACATAAAAGATCATAATAATATTGAAGTTGATATCAATTCAATATTTGATATCCAAGTAAAAAGACTACATGCTTATAAAAGACAGATGCTTAATATATTTCATATTATATATTTATATCAGCAAATAAAGGAGAACCCAGAATTTAAAATGGTTCCTAGAACATTTATATTTGGAGCAAAAGCTGCACCATCTTATTCATTTGCAAAAAGTGTTATTGAACTTATATGTAATATAGCTGAAAAAGTAAATAATGATAAAGATGTTAGTAAGTGGTTTAAAGTTGTTTTCATTGAAAATTATAATGTTACTAAAGCAGAAATAATTATGCCAGCTTGTGATGTTTCAGAACAAATTTCATTATCTGGCAAAGAGGCTAGTGGAACTGGTAACATGAAATTTATGATGAATGGAGCATTAACTCTTGGAACAATGGATGGTGCAAATGTTGAAATATGTAATTTAGTTGGAAATGATAATATAATGATTTTTGGAATGAATAATGATGATGTTGTTAAATTAAAAAATTCCGGCAAATATGAGGCTAAGAATATATACAATAACGATAAAGTTATAAATAAAATAATGAATTCATTAATTGACGGAACATTCTGTAATGAAAAAGAAAGATTTTCATCGATATTTAATGAGATATTACTGAAAAATGACGAGTACTTTTTATTTGAAGATTTCCAAGATTATATAAAATCTCAAGAAAAAATAGATTATTTGTACTTAAATAAGGGAAAATGGGCAAAGATATGTTTAACAAATATCGCAAAATCAGGTTATTTTTCTAGTGATAGGTCCATAAATGATTATGTTGAAAAAATCTGGAATTTAACCAAAATATAGGAGGTAATAATATGTTTTATAATTTGCAAGAAATATTTGATATGCAGGGGAAATTGGATAATCATATTCATAATCTTCATAATGTCAATTATGAAAATACTTATAAACAAAGATTGCTTGCTTTTTTAGTTGAAATAGGTGAATTAGCAAATGAAACGCGTTGCTTCAAGTACTGGAGTTTGAAGCCATCTTCAGATAAAGAAACAGTATTAGAAGAATATGTTGATGGCATACACTTTATAATATCTTTGGGAATATTTTTAAAATATTCTAGCATAACAAAAACTCAAGTATTAGAATATGCTAATAGTATTTCTCTAACTGAATGTTTTCTAGATATATATAATAGTACATCTAATCTTTATCACGATTTATCTTTAGATGTTTATCAGCAATTGCTATCAAAATTTCTGGGATTGGGATTGAAATTAGGATATTCATATAGTGAAATTTTGAATGCATATTACGCTAAAAATAAAATTAATTATTTACGACAAGAAAACAAATATTAGGAAGTGTTAAAATGAATAGAGCAAGTGGAATTCTAATGCATATTTCTAGTCTTCCTTCAAAATACTTTATTGGATCATTAGGAAAAGAAACCGAAAAATTTGCTATTTTTCTGCGTTCATCAAAACAGAAATACTGGCAAATACTTCCAATTAATCCAATGGATAGTGAAAACTCTCCATATTCATCTTGTGACTCATTTGCAGGCAATATTTATTTGATTGATATTGATAAATTAGTAGAGGATGGTTTTTTAGAGTCGTCAGATTTGGATGATATTACTATCTCAGATTCATATGTTACTAATTATGAGCAAGCAAGAAACATTAAAGATAAGTTATTAAACAAAAGTTACAAGAAAT
>Ga0172381_10005584_pt1 | contig 12708 bp, 12 predicted proteins | sample Leawel6488metaG_FD_119754 | JGI IMG/M metagenome (GOLD analysis project Ga0172381, IMG submission 119754) | Leachate microbial communities from a municipal landfill in Southern Ontario, Canada - Leachate well 64-88 metaG | ecosystem: Engineered > Solid waste > Landfill > Unclassified | place...
ATCAGGGAAAAACTGACATGCTTGAACCGTTCCGACCCCTTCCACCTCTACCAGGCATTTCCCGCACACACCCTTTCCGCCGCATGGTGCCGGCACTGGCAGGCCCATGCGCCGGATGATATCCAACAAAGACTCTCCCTCCTGTCCCTCCGCATGATAGCGACAATTCTCAAATAAAAAAACTAGCTGAATCATAGAAACTAAAAGTAACATTTTCCGCTGAGCCGGTCCACCAGCATCTATAAAAGAAAGACAGCAGAGATTTACTCATGAAAACAGGAGTGTTGACAACCATGCTGGATATTCTGCTTCCCAGGCTCTGCACAGCCTGTCGGAGCCCGCTGAAACCCTGGGAAGAGGGCCTCTGCCTCACCTGCCTGGCACAACTGCCGCTGACTCATTTTCATGAAGATGCAGAAAATCCCCTGGCGCAGGTTTTCTGGGGAAGGGTACAGCTGGAGCAGGCTGTTGCCTGGTTCTATTTCCGTAAAGGATCAGCTTATCAGGATGTCTTGCATCAATTAAAATACGAAGGGCGCTCCGACATCGGTGTCCTTCTTGGGCGCGAATTTGGATTTCATCTTATTCACAGTCAACAATTTACACTGCCCGACACCATCATCCCTGTTCCTTTGCATCCTAAAAAACTCAGGCAAAGAGGGTATAATCAGAGTGCTGAGATTGGGCGCGGGTTAGGGCGGGCAATTGGGGTGCCGATGATACAGAATTGTCTGGTGAGGTTGTCGCACACGGACACTCAGACCCGCAAATCCCGGTTTGAACGCTACCTTAATGTTTCTGGAAAGTTTCAGGTGCAGCATCCCGGGATGCTGCAGGGGCATCACCTTTTTCTGGTTGATGATGTTGTCACCACCGGTGCCACGCTTGAGGCGTGTGCGGAAGCATTACTCACCATTCCGGAGGTGAAGGTCAGTATTGGAGCTCTTTGTTGGGCGAAGGATTAAGGGCTAGTTACCCGTTAAATGGCACATCCTGGTCTTGGATTCCTGCTAATACCAGGGCTCTCCTAACCACACTCATAGCAGCTTCATCCAGAGTTTGGGGCTGATGGTAGAACGAGGGACTGGCAGGCATCACGATAGCGCCTGCTTCGGTCACTGTGACCATATTACGCAGGTGAATCAGGCTGTAAGGAGCTTCACGAACCACGAGAATCAGTTTTCGGCGCTCTTTCAGCATCACATCAGCCGCTCTGGCGATAAGATCTTCAGCCGTGCCGGCGGCAATCCTGCCGAGCGTCCCAACTGTACAAGGGATGATGATCATGGCATCGTAGCCCGATGATCCGCTGGCAATGGGAGAGAAAAAACTCTCCGGATCATGTCGCTGGAACGGATGCTGCTCCAGCGGTTCTTCCGGAAGTTCATAGCGCCATACCTTTTCGGCCGTTTGGGATACCACCAGAGCAACCTCTTCGGAGCGATATTGCAACTCCGTCAAGCGCTTCAGCATCAGATGCGCATAGCTGGCTCCTGATGCACCCGTAATGGCCACAATTATTTTCATCCTGTCCTGCCGTCAAAGCTCATCCGGTGATTAATAATTTTTGATGCACCGCACGGGCAATCCATTGTATTGTCTTCCCGTATCTCTTTGAAGATGTGGGTTTTCTCTATAAATCGAGCGAAGAATCGACAAATGGTTAAATTCTTCATTGATGGTGGAAGTCCAGAAATAGGCCGCCTGGCCTAAATCGAAATAATTCCTCTCGGCGAAGATGAAATATCCGGCAAATAGTGCTTGGAATCCCGACCGACTTCCCAGGATTAGTTTATCGCCGGCCATACTTTCTCCATTTACCGGATCGAGTGCTTGGGCCAGCTGGATCCATTCAGCGTTATTAGGCAGATGCCATCCTTCCGGACAAATACCGGTAACCGCCTCCTGCTTACTATAGCCCATGGCTTCATCCCATTGATACAGTCCGCCATATAATTCGCAGTTAGCCGGATCGTTCTGATAACAGTACTTTTCAATGATGTTATTATTTCTCATGTAACCATTACGATCATCGCCGCCTGTGCTACCATGAATCATCGTGCCAATATCGAGGTTTTCGGCCATCCAGATTTGACCATTGATGTTGACGGTTTTGTATGTTCGATTGTTTCGCCTGTCGACGAAAGTACCCATCTGATACTCAGGCAAATCGGTAGTAAAACTCCAGATAGGGCTGCTAACCACATGATCATATGGATCTTTGGCAACGACCTTCCAATAGTAGGTAGTTCCATACTCCAGAGCGCTACAAACATACTGATAATCAAGAGTATTCTCCTTCACCCGGGGTGGGTTGGCGGATGTCCCAAAATAGACGTCAAACATCAGCTGATCAGCATCCGGGTCGATGCAGGTCCATTTCAGGGTGCACAAGGTACTTTGGTCAACCTTTTGATCAGCAGGGTCCGGAGTTGTAGGCGGCTCCGGGGCGCTGTTAAGTTCGCCGACCTCCAGGGTATAGGTAGCCTCATTGGTCGCATTGCCACTATCGATCACCTCCAGCTTAACCGTATAGGTTCCCGGGGTGCTATATTGATGTGACACAAGCTTTTCGGTCGAATACTCGGTATCCCAGGTGCCATCACCATCCAGGTCCCAACGGACGCGGAGAGTAGCATTTTGGTCCTCGGCATCACTACAGGCCGACGCATTAAATTGGAAAACATCCTGGAGAAAACCACTAGAGGGTGTCACCACAAAGGAAGCGGTTGGTGGACGGTTTAGCCAGTTGACCTTGACGTAATCCGTATAGCGGGCAGTGGAGCCTTTTGTGTCTCTCACCTCTACCGTCACATAGTAGGTGGCGCCTTGTTCAAACTGATGTTGAATGATCTTAGTTGTACTGAATTCTGTATCGAAGATGGAATCAGATTCCCAATCCCACCGAACCTCCAGCGCATCGATGGGGTCCTCCAAATCACTTGAGGTAGAAGCATCAAAGGTAAAAACGGTTTGGGTAGTCCCTTGCGTGGGGGTCATGGAAAAATCGGCAATAGGCTTGGTGTTTGGTTCCGGGCGACAAGCCGCAACCAACACCGCCAAAATCATGGAAAGGGTAATCAGGCTGAAGTTAATGGAACATCTCTTTTTCATCTATCCTGATTTAATGGTTAAAAAACAAAGATATGGAAAATGTACCCGTCGCACAGGGCCACCATGAAAAAATCAAAAGAAGAGATTACTTTAGTATCTCCTTTGTTGTTTAAACGGGTGATTTTTGGGTGTTATGAAGGTTGTGGACCTACATCATTTTGAGTCGCTCTCGCCGGTATTCAAGGGTAAACTGGGCAATCACCTAGCCCAGGCCATCATGAAGTTTCTGGCCATTGATAAAATCAACCAGATCTATCACAATTCGGGCCATTTAACCGGTGCCGAGTTTACCCAGGGGCTGCTTAACGACCTGGGTGTCAACTATATGATCGGAAACCCGGATCATCTCACCAAGCTCCCCGAGGGCTCGTTTATAACCATTGCCAACCACCCATATGGGGGGCTCGATGGGGTTATTCTGATTGATCTGATGGCTGGTCTCCGACCCGATTTTAGGTTGATGGTTAATGAGATCCTCTTATTGATCAAAACCTTGGCGGATAACTTCATTTCCGTAACTCCAACAGGGAATTTCAAGAAGGGGATCACCGCGGCCAGCATGAATGGCATCCGAAAAACACTAGCACACCTGCGCGAGGGACATCCGGTGGGGTTCTTTCCTTCCGGTGCTGTATCAGACCTGAGCCTGCTTGAGGGGCGTGTTCGCGACCGCAAATGGCAGGAGTCGATTCTTCATCTGATCCACCGGGTGAAGGTTCCAATCTTACCGATACGGTTTTTTGACGGTAACTCGGCGTTCTACTATATGCTTGGCTTGCTGAACTGGAGGATCCGGGTACTCCGCGTTCCTTCGGAGGTCTTCAACAAAAGTAACCGGTTAACCCGTATTGGCATTGGAGAGATCCTGTCGGTGGAAGAGCAGAAACAATATACTACCCCCGCCTCTTTTGGTGCATTTCTTAGAAAATCAGTCTATGAAATGCCTCTTCCGGAAAACTTTATTCCGCGTTCTGATCTGAACAATATCCTGTCGCCATGAAAACACTCAACCGGAAGCCCCACTCGAATGAGAAGAAGCGATTAGTCGAACTCATCAGTCACGACCGCACAAGAACTAACCTGTTGAGAACGGGTGAACGTAACCTGATCATCTATTTAGTTCAGCGGATACCCCAATGGATGACCTCCAACATGCTGACCGGCATCGGTCTCATTGGTAATATCATTGTGATGATCAGCTTTTTACTGGCAACCTTCATCGATCGGAACTACCTTCTGCTTGGCATTCCGGGATTTGTCATTAACTGGTTTGGCGACTCACTGGATGGCCGACTGGCCTACTACCGGAACCGCCCAAAAAAGCTGTATGGATTTACATTGGATATCACCATCGACTGGATCGGGATCATTCTGATCGGCGTAGGATTTATCGTCTATGCCGAAGGAGTATGGGAACTGATCGGATACGGATTTGTGGTCATGTACGGCTGGGAAATGATTGTTGCCCTCATGCGACTCCGCCTCACCGGCAATTATTCCATCGATTTCTTTAAAGTTGGTCCAACTGAGGTCAGGATTGTCCTCATTTTAGTTCTAATCACGGAACTGCTGCTTCCAGACTCCATTCGCTATTTTGCACTCTTGGTTTGTATCATCCTTTTCATTGTCAATATTATTGACACCCACAACCTCCTTAGAATAGCAGAAAATATGGATTTAAAAGAGAGGACCCAATCCGAGAAGAAATAAACCGCTGGATGAACTTTGCGGGTCATTTCTTGTTCTAGTCAGAAACTATTTGACAAAATGATCTGCTGTTCAACAATTTTTGATAAATAAATCTTCAATTCGACAATTTCATACTATATTAGGACAGAGTCTAACTAAATCTAAGGATTTTTTATGGAAACAGAAAAGAAAATCACCCGGGTAGGTGGAAACAGCCCTGCTGAAGAACCAGTTAGGAGCATTTTCGTAGCCAACCCGGAAAGTAAGAAAAGGGCTACCAAGCATCGGGTTTTTGCCGGAATTTTATGGTTGCTGGCTATCGGGGCTCAGCTTTTTGCCATTACACTGTTATTCCGGCCCCCTATCGACATGACCCTGATTATTATTTTGATCGCCGTTGATCTGGCATTGGCCATCATCGGTTCGATCTTGTGGAAAAGCTCCAACCGTTATGATCCACCCACGAAGAAGCAGAAGTTCAAATTCTTCATGAAAAGCCAGTTAGGGCTGGTTGTAGCGGTAATCGCTTTCCTTCCCTTGATCATTGTAATCCTGACAAACAAGAACCTGAGCGGCAAGCAAAAGGGCATTCTTGGAGGGATTGCTGGTGCAGCACTAGTCATTGCCGGACTAGTGGGTGTAGATTTTAATCCACCCTCCATTGAGGAGTACACCGAGCAGACCGAAAGGGTTGAATGGCTGAACGAAGGAAGGAACTTTGTGTACTGGACCAAGTCGGGTACGGTGTATCACATCTACAGCGACTGTTCCTATATTAATACGAACAAAACCTCTGAAATTTTCGAAGGAACCGTAGCGCAGGCCAGAGAGCTGAAAAATATTACTGAACTTTGCAGTCGATGCGAGAGCCGTGCTATGCAAGAACGAGGATTAACCGAGGAAGATTACCATAACGCACAGCAAGGCATAAAAGAACTTATTGATCCAAACACGCAGGGAGAGCAGTAAAGCGCTCTCTCTTAATAACATCTAAAACCATGACCAAACCAAACCTGTCGCGTCGTAGCTTTATCACTGCCCTAGGAGCAGGTGCAGGAGTTTTATTGACTAGTCGGTCGGTTTTAGCTCTTACCAGTGATTGGTTGAGCTCTTCCACCGATCCCCTGCAAATGGTTTCTTTAGGCAAGACAGGTATTCGGACCACCCTGCTGGGTATGGGAACCGGATTTAGCGGCTACAATCGTTCCTCAGCCATCACACGCGCCGGGGTAGCTGAATCTATGATCCGCGAAGCTTATGAAAAGGGGATCCGGTTTTTCGATTGTTCCGACACTTACGGAACGCATCCGTATTTGGCTGCGGCATTGAAGCCTTATCCACGCGAAAGCTATGTAATCTGTACCAAGATCCGGCTTGATGCCGGCGGGTTGCCCGAGAAAGAGCGACCTGATGCGGACATCTCCATTGAACGTTTTCGGAAGGAGTTGAACACCGACTATATCGATCTGGTTCAGATTCATGCCATGACTGATCCGGAGTGGACCACCACCTACCGGAAGCAGATGGATATCATGGAAAAGCTGAAGCAAAAAAATATTATCCGCGCTCACGGGGCATCGATCCATTCGCTCGGTGCCCTGGAAGCTGCGGCAGCTAGCAAATGGGTTGATGTAACCCACGTCAGAATCAATGCTTTTGGCGATGCAATGGATCATCACGACCCAGCCAGGGTCACCCCGGTGATCGAAAAACTACATAAAGCCGGCCAGGGAGTTATCGGCATGAAGCTGATCGCCAACGGCAAACACAGCAAGGATCCGGCAAAAATTGATGAATCAGTCCGGTTTGTCCTGGGATTGGGCACGGTGGACATGATCATCGTGGGATTTGAGAAACCTGAACAAATCGATGACTATCTGGAACGTATGCGCCGTGCCCTAACCGTGCTGCAGAAAAAGTAAGGCGTCCCATGAAGATCTCGGTCATGATCTTGATTACCACCCTATTAGCATTCTGTCAACGACCGGCAGGTCTCGATCGACTAATCCAGCCTGGGGCACAACTGGAGTGCCTGGCTGACACCTTCCTCTTTACCGAAGGCCCGGCGGCTGACCAAAAAGGGAATATCTACTTCACTGATCAGCCCAACGACCGAATCCTACTACTGGCCCAGGATGGGAAGCTGACCACCTTCCGCCAGCCTTCAGGACGATCAAACGGTCTCTATTTCGATCAAAAGGGCAACCTTTGGGCCTGTGCCGATGAACAGAACGCCCTCTGGAAAATAGCCCCTGATGGTACGTTAGAGGTTATAAAACTAGCCTATCAGGATAAAAATCTTAACGGCCCTAATGACCTTTGGATCAGCAATAAAGGCGTGGTTTATCTCACCGACCCGTGGTACCCCCGACCCTGGTGGAGCCATACCGAAGAGCCACAGGAGCTCCGGGGTGTTTATCGGTATCATCCTACAACTGGCGAGCTGGTCAGGGAAGTGAACGATATGATCCAGCCAAACGGCATCGTGGGCTCACCGGATGGCCATCACCTGTATGTTGCCGATATCGGCGATAATAAAACCTGGCGGTTTCACATCCGCCCCGATGGTAGCCTGACCAATAAAAGTCTCTTTTGTGAACTTGGCTCCGATGGGATGACCCTGGATCGTAAAGGAAATCTGTACCTCACGGGCCAGGGAGTCACGGTATTCAACCACCGTGGCCGTCTGCTTGGCAACATCCCGGTGCCGGAATCGTGGACCTCGAATGTCTGTTTTGGCGGGGAAAACGGCCGGGATCTCTACATCACAGCTTCCACAGGAATCTACCGGATGCGCATGGAATCAGTCTTTATAACAAACAAAAACAAACCAATATGATGGTAAAAAAACTTCACCTCAGGGCCATCTTTTTTGTAGCCCTTTTTTGTTTTGCCACGTTCGGTATGACGAACGCTCAACCCACTCCAATGCTGGCAAAACCAGTTGTTGATCAGCGCGTTGAGCTCCTGAGTCTGGTATTTCGCCTGGCCGGAAATCCCGAATACAATATGGAGATGTTCTCGCTTTACGTAGAGCGCATCAAGAAACACTTCGAAGCCCACAAAGATCACCCACTAATCCGCTACATTAATACTGACCTGAAAGAGAACGGGGTAATGTTTGACGCGGTGATGCAGATGGCCCTCAACATTACGCCCCCACCGCAGATGGAGCCTATCGTGCCGTTTACTGATAAAATCCCGGAGGCACGATGGGGAAAAGAGAAAGCCACCGAATTTTTGAAATTGCTCAACCAATTTTATGTCGATGCCGATTGTGCGACCTTTTTTGAAGCCAATCAAGACTTGTACGAGGTGGCTGTCAAACGATTTCTGGTGGTGTACGACGAGCTGGATCTCGATTGGTACAAGCGATTCTACGGAACACAGCCCAAAGGTCACTTTAGCATCGTGATCGGGTTGGGAAATGGCGGAGCTAACTATGGCGTTAAACGGATCACTCCGGAAGGTGAAGAGATCGTTTACGCAGTGATGGGAACCTGGACCGTTGATCCGGAGGGAATGCCAATCTACCAGAAAGATGGCTATCTGCCCACCATGATCCATGAGTTTAACCACTCCTTTGTCAATCATTTGGTTGAGCAATATCAGGATGATCTGAAGCCTGCCTGTGAACAGCTATTCGTTCCAGTGGCCGAACAAATGAGTCGCCAGGCTTACCCCAGCTGGCTTTTTATGACGAACGAATCCGTGGTTAGGGCAGCCGTGATCAAGTACATGATCGACCATAATTTCGATCCTCAGAGTATTACTCAGGAGACCATCACACAAATTGATCGGGGGTTTCTTTGGACTAAGGAATTGGTAGAAGAGCTCGAACGTTATGATCAGAAACGTGATACCTACCCTACTCTGGAGAGCTATATGCCGCCGCTGGCTGCGTTTTTTGAGAAGGTGGCCAGCAATGTCGATCACTTGACTGCCGAAATCGACAAAAGAAGACCTAAAATTATTGAGATCAAGCCGTTTGCCAATGGAGATCAGCAGGTAGATCCAACCATCAAAAAGATCGAATTCATTTTTGATCAACCCCTAACCGGAGAAGGCTATTCGATCAATACAGGAGAAAAAGGGATGGAAGCATTTCCGGAAGTGAGTGATATCGCATTTTCGGAGGACAAGCAGACCCTGATCCTCATGGTTGCGCTCAAGCCGGGTAAAGATTATGAGATGGTCTTTACGGGTAGATCCTTCAGATCCAAAACGGGTTATAGCATGAATCCTTACCCCGTATCCTTCCGGACCAAAAAGTAAGTCGGCCCCCAACAGAATAGTTTGGAGCTAATTCGTACCCCTGGTTTTCCTGTTATCTTTATCCTTTCCATAATATTATTTTCCAGCCGAAAGGATTTATGATAATGAATATCAAGTTGTTATATAAAATTCTGGCCGTATTGATGCTATTGCCTTTCCCGGCATTTGCTCAGTTAGATCTGGCCGGAGTGTTTTTCAACGAGATGGTGATTCAGCGGGATCAGCCGATCAACATTTGGGGCAAGGCGGCTCCCGGGCAGCGGGTCACCGTCAGCTTCGGCGCAATCTCCCGGTCGGGCCGGGCAGGCAAAGACTCTACGTGGATGGTAACGCTGCCAGCGCAAAAAGCCAATACTAAGCCCCAGGAACTGTTAGTCAGGGCGGGCAATCAGCAGGTAGCTCGGTCGAATATCCTCGTTGGAGATGTCTGGCTTTGCATTGGGCAAAGCAATATGGAGTGGCCGATGGTTGGCGAGGCTCACTATCAGGAAGAGGTTGCTAACAGCGATCAGCCTTTGATCCGGTTTTTCAACCCGACCTATGCCGGGAAAAACATTTATGGAACCGTGTATACTGATTCTGTGGTGCAAATGCTTCTTCCGGAGCGGTTTTACCAGGGCAGATGGCAGGTGTGCGACAGCAGCAGTTTTAGGCTGATGAGTGCGGTGGCCTATTATTTTGGCAAAGAGATCAAGGAGCAATCCGGTGTGCCTGTTGGCTTAATCAACCTATCCATTGGAGGAGCTCCGCTGGAGACTTTCATTGATATCAATGCCCTGGAGCGGAGCAGACGGTTTTCAGACAAAGCTAAAGGTGATTGGCTGATTAACAATCAGTTGCCGGTCTGGGTAAGGGATCGGGGCAGACAGAATGTTGAGGAATTGGCAGCAGTACCGGCTGATGAGTATGGGAAGAATCATCCTTACAAACCCGGGTTCGCTTATCTATCTGGAATACAACCGCTTATACAGATGGGCATTAGGGGAGTTATTTGTTATCAAGGGGAGAGCAATGCGCAGGAGATGGATCGTGTGGAGGAATATGGGGCGTTAACGAAGCTGATGGTGGATGATTATCGGAGGAAGTGGAACAACCGGCGATTGCCGTTTTATTATGTACAGCTATCCTCCATTGATACGGTGCGCTACAATGGTTATTTGTGGCCTGATTTCCGGGACGAACAGCGGAAGATGCTTCAGATGATTCCACACAGTGGGATGGCGGTATGTAGTGATATTGGTGCACGGGACAATGTGCATCCGACCGACAAGCGAACGGTAGGAAAACGATTGGCGCGCTGGGCTTTAAACGATATTTATAAATTGGAGTCATTACCATCGGGACCATTGCCTATCAAGGCACACTGGGATGAAGGACAGGTGACTGTGACCTTTTGTTATGTTGGGGAAGGGCTAGCTACTGCCGACAGCTTGCCGGTGAGGGGCTTTTCGCTAGATGGAAAGGTTGACACTGAAGCCAGTCTATCAGGTAACACGATTGTAATTAAGACCACCACCAAGCCAGGGTGGGTTTATTATGGCTGGAAGTCATTCAGCGATGGCAACCTGGTCAATTCGGAACAGCTTCCTGCCTCCACTTTTCGGTTGGTGGTTCGATAAGGAGAGATGATGGCAATCTGCCTGATCGAACGAAGAAAAAAATCTTTACCTTTGTGCGTCCTAATTGGTTTTTATTAGGAAAGGGCCCATAGCTCAGACGGTTAGAGCATCTGACTCATAATCAGGGGGTCGTAGGTTCAAATCCTACTGGGCCCACTTAAGAATCAACCACTTACATTCGACTTTGTAGGTGGTTTTTTCGTTTTTGGTCGGAGTTGCAAGCTTTAGGCAAAACACCAGCTCCGATAACTGGTATTCGTTTTATCTGTCGTATACCGTATTGGTGTGAAAAACAAAAAAACATCAATAGATTTCCATAAATGTAAATTGAAATACTAACAATCTGTAAAGCGATACGCTTAAAATATGTAAAATAAAACTACATTTGTAGGTCAGTTGAATCCATGTTATACAAAAACCGTATATCAGATATCGAGTTAATTAGGAAACTCAACGCTTCGGGAGCCGTGCTTATTCGAGGCCCCAAAGCTTGTGGGAAAACTGTATCAGCAAAACAATTAGCCAGGAGTATATTGAATGTAGACAGAGACGAAAATGTCGCAGCTCTCATCCATACGGCACCAAAACGATTATTGGTTGGTGATACTCCTCGCCTGATTGATGAGTGGCAAGTGCAACCCGTACTTTGGGACTACATTCGCCATGAAATAGACGAGCGGCAAAAAAATGCCCAATTCATCCTTACAGGTTCTTCGAATCCCGAGGAATCAACTAATATGCATTCAGGAGCAGGCAGATTTACCATCCTAGAAATGCGCACCATGTCGTGGCAGGAATTAGGATTCTCATCCGGGGTGATCAGTCTGGCAAATCTATTCAAAGGCCAAAAAATTGATGTCGTTGACCAACCAACAGATATTGACTTCATCATCGAGAGATTAATCATTGGAGGATTTCCAACACTTCTAAATAAAACCATCGAACAAGCAAGTGACCTGAACCGGGCTTATGTAGAATTGCTTGCCGAAATTGACATGAGCCGGGTATCGAACATTAAGCGCGATCCCAATAAAGTTAAAAGTTTGTTACGATCTCTGGCCCGAAACACAGCTACCATGGTGGATATTACCTCTTTGGAAAGAGACATCCTTGAAAAGGAAAATGCAGGGATTACCCGGCCAACGATATATGATTACCTTGATACCCTTAACCGATTGATGATCATAGAAGACCAACCTGCATGGAACACCCATATTCGTTCATCCCACGCCTTGCGAAAATCACCCAAACGACATTTTACAGATGTTTCTTTGGCAGTTGCTGCTTTGGGAGTGGATGCAAATTCTTTGATAAACGATTTGAATTTTACGGGCTTTCTGTTTGAATCTCTGGTCACTCACGAACTGCGCATTTACGGGCAGGCTAATGATGCTAAAGTATATCATTACCATGATTCGAGCGGCCTAGAAGTGGACAGCATTGTCCAAAAATACAATGGCGATTGGTGTGCTTTTGAAATCAAATTGGGTACGGGTCAAATCAATGAGGCTGCAGCAGCACTGACCAAATTTGTATCTACTTTGGATACAAATAAAGCAAAACCTCCAACATCACTTAACATCATCACAGGAACCGGAATCAGTTACACCCGGGCCGATGGAATTAATGTAATATCGCTGGCATCTCTCGGAAAATAAAAACTAACGAATTAATATCCGTATCCTCATAATCAGGGGGTCGTAGGTTCAAATCCTACTGGGCCCACCCACGGGAAAGCCCATAGTTCCATGGAGTGGTAGGATAGATTTCGTAGTACGGTCCCCTGTGTGGATCCTGTTTCAGGCTCCACTGTTCACCCACTTTTAGAGCATACACCAACGGTCCGCTCAATGCGGACCATCCGCTGAGGCCTCTAAAACAACCAGCAGGGAGGGTTTATTTTTGCTTATTCCACTGAATTCACGATATCGCTCAGGAACTCATTGAGATCAAATGTTCCCTTTTTGGAAAACCCGGTACGCACCACAACCAACTGTTTCGATGGAATGAT
>Ga0172381_10005585_pt1 | contig 12707 bp, 22 predicted proteins | sample Leawel6488metaG_FD_119754 | JGI IMG/M metagenome (GOLD analysis project Ga0172381, IMG submission 119754) | Leachate microbial communities from a municipal landfill in Southern Ontario, Canada - Leachate well 64-88 metaG | ecosystem: Engineered > Solid waste > Landfill > Unclassified | place...
AATAATATTGATATTATTTTTATTGATTATCCTATAGAACCTTATGGTGTCCGATTTCTGAACACACCTGAAAACGGTAAAAGAATTTCAATTATAGGAAATGATAATCTGGCCTATGCATGCAGTCAGGAGGCACGTACTATAGAAGGTGCATTCTCTCAATATTTATGCGGTTACCTATATGGAGTTTATGGAGGTGGTAGTACCTATAAGATAATAGATGCTTTTGTAGATTTTATTTACTGGAATGGCGTATTCTACTCTAAATCTTATTAATATGTTGAATATTGTAATAATAGGACAGAATGAAGGATATTTTATTAATGATATGCTCTTATCATTAATAAAATATCCGTTTAAAAGAATATGGGTACTTGATAGATGCACGGATGCTTCAGAAAGCAAACTAAGAAAACTACAAGAAACTTATATAAAAACAAATCCTAAATTAACAGGAAGACAGACATCATATTCTAGAAATCTAGGATTATCACTGACAGATGATGATAGTGATGTTTTATTTTTAGACGGTGATAGATATTTAGTCACAGGAAATCTAAATAAATTACTAAATAGTAAATATGATGTGGAACTATTATATCTAGAGAATGACTTTAGGACAGAAGTACCTGCTCATGCAAATTACGGCAAGGTGCTAAATGGATTTTTTAGTTGTGGTCTTTTTATTAAAAGAGAAGCTCTAGAGAAAATAAAAGCATTTCAAGAAGGGAAAGTATTTAATGAAGAGATACAAAGTTTATGGGGAATAGAAGATACATATCTAGGAGATGTATGTTATCATCTAGGATTGACATGTAATTACAATAGTACTATAAGATTAAATGGTTCATTCTCTAAAACAAATATTGATTCACTAGAAGTGCTCGAAAAACGATTTAAATTAAGAGATAAATTAAATGTATTATGGTAACTAGTTATTTAGCAGGTAAGGAAAAAGTAATATGGCTCTATTCATTATGTCATGGCGTAGATACACCAGGGAAAAGAGGTCCTAAATTCAAAGATAATTTGAATAAAGAATTTCAAATCATAGAGTGGATGTATGGACGAGATATTATATTTAGGTTAATAGATCTTAACATCGAGACAGGTACTAACTTTATTGTAATTAATCCAGAGAATAAAGATATAAGTGTACAGGAAAAAGTAGAAAGAATAAATAAAATAGTTGATAAATACAAAGATGAATATACAATCGTAGGTATATCCCTTCATGGCAATGCTGCAAATATAGATACTGCAAATGGTATAGAAATATTTACTTCTAAAGGAGAAACTAAATCAGATAAAATAGCTGATATATTCGGTAATTTTTATTTTAATTTAGATATGAATTTTAGAAAGGATTTTTCAGATGGAGATCTCGATAAAGAAGAATCTTTTTACGAATTAAAACATACCAAGTGTCCTTGGATTTTACCTGAAATTGGATTCTATACTAATAGAAATGATGCATTAAAAATGAATGATCCTAATTTTAGAGACAAAGTAACGAAACTAACTTGGTCAGCACAACGTAGAGTAGAAGAAAAAATTAAACTAAACTTATTATGAAAGAAAGATTTAGAAATATAATTACAACAGCTTTAGGCACATTAATAATGTTGTCAGGAGTTATTATATTGACTTTAAGCGGATTAGCTTTAATCCCTGAGGTGTCTATTTTTACAATAATTATTATTGAATTACTCGGATGGCTATTTGTGGCAGCAAAGGATTCTTTATTAGAAGGTATTACATTTAATTTACTAAAAATCAATAAACAGTAATGGCTAGAATAGTAATAAGTTTTATATGTGGATTTATATTAAGTTTATTTATAACTACAATTATTCTAGAACCTGCAGATAATTTTCAGTATAATTCCGCTGTTATAGATTCACTGATGAATAATCAATATGTCTTAGAAGATTCTATTGGTAAATTAATACAAGAAAAGGAAAAAAATTCTAATGTAAGTGATACAATTATAATAGTTAAAAAATATGAATACCTTAAAGACGGTGTTATTAATCTTCCTAATGATTCTATATATAAACTTATATTCACAAGAACAGAGCATTTGTTTTAATAGAAAAGAAGTAGAAGTTTTAGCAAAATCAAATTTAGAAAGATTAAAATATATTGAATTATATGATACTGTTTTAATTGAGCTTAATAACTTAAATGAAAGAATTATACTTTATAAACTCGATATAGAAAATAAAGAAATACTAATTGATACACTATATTCTGAATTTAATAATATCAGTAAACAATTAGCAGAACAACAACAGATAACAGAGAAACAAGCTACATTACTTAAAAGGCTAAAGATAATAAGTGGTGTTTTAATAATTATAACCTTATTCCTTATAATATGACTGTAGATTTTAATATATATACAGAAAACTCTCAAATAGGAGGTATCACAGAATTTTCTCAATATGAAACTGTATATATAGTTCCTGGCATAGAAGGTAGACTGGTAGACACTCAATATAATATTATTTATTCAGTAGAAGATCCAGAAGGAGTTGTATTACCTTCCGCAACATACGGATTTACTTATGCAACGGATGTTGATAATATAAAATATATTATTGAACTAGATAAACTTGGTGATTATACATGTAATATTACTATAAATGATATTACGAATGGATTAACAAGTACTTATACAAGGATAATATCTACTTCTGAGTTTATCACTTTTCAATATACCCAATGTGATTCATTTACTATGAATAATAATTCTTCTAGTAAAAATATTACATACGTAATTACTGATTTAGAAGACAACGAAGTTATACCTGAAAATATACTTCTAGCAGGAACATCAGATTTGATTACTTTTGAAAGTGCAGGTCTATATTTAGTAAAAGTAACCTATGAAGACTTGACATCATATACGTATGTACTAAATACATTCTGTATGCTTGATGATTGTTTATCTAAATTTATATTAGATTTACTATGTGAAGATACTAGGGATTGTACTTGTGAATTTGAACCAAGCTCGATGATTAGAATAATAAGAATGTTTTCGTTAAAAGAAACATATTTTATGAAATTACAAGCTGAATATGGTTTCAATAATAAATACTCAGCATTAACTGATTCTAAATTAAATGAATTAACAACTATCAATCAAGTACTATCAAAACTCGCTATGATGTGTGATAGAACTTATTGTCTAGAAGGTGGTTGTGCAGGAGTTGTTAAAAATATAGGAACGAATATAAATACTGGATGCGGATGTTCATAAATAGTTTAAAATTTCCATATAATAAAAAATCTAATCCTAATTTAGAAGAGGATATTGATAGGTTACTTTTTAGAGAAGTAGAACAAAATATAGATTGTGCTTTAGAAAGAGCTTATCAAGCTGATTTAATAGGAGATAATATTTGTGCTGATAAAAATTATACGTCAGTAGCCTACTATTATGTATTGATTGAGTTTATCCAAATTATTAGAAGATATGCTGATGAAATAGGAATAGTTAATAAAGCTTGTACTCCTACAGATGTATATGAACACTTTAAACTAGATTGTGTACTACGTAATCTACAATGTACAGGCAAAAGACTAGAACAAAACTATACTAAATTCTTTAAAGAAGGTTTAGCTATTGCAGGAGTCGGATTTGATCCATCAGCTTGTAATGATTGTTGTACAGGGTTAGGAGAAATGATTTTAGAAGATCCTTCTGGAGATTGTTTAGCTTTTATAATTGGACCTTGTGTAGATTCTAATGAAATAATAGTAGAACCGAGTACAGGGGAATTTACTACAAATGAATTTTATAATAACGAAAGAACATAAATAAAGATGGCGAGAAATAATATTGTTAGAGGATTAATTAAAACTAAAGATTGGTTTTTTCAAGTAACAGGCTCTCCTGCGAAAAGAGGGAGTAGATTTTTAACTGGTGATAGACCAACAGAAATCATTTTTAGGGCTTTTTTAGAATCATTTACTAATAAAGCCGAACTAACCGATAGAGCTTATGAAGATATAGCAACTAAAACACTTTCGGAAAAACAAGGACTTGTAACTTTAGCTACAGATGCCCAAGCTAAAGCTCGAATAGACAAATCTGATAGTATTGCAAGGGTAGTTCAACCTTCACAACTCCCTGAAATTACAGCAGGTGCAGGTATTACGATAACCATAGACCCAACAGAGACTAAAAGAACTAAATATATTATAGAAGGAGGAAGTGTTTGCTCTTGTGTTACTGGAATAGGACAAGATATAGCTACAGAAGTTCCAAATGATGCAGATATTGTAGTTTTCTACGATGGTACTTCATTCTTAGATAATGCTCTAATCAATGCTAAAGAAAAAATTACATATTGGTTTAATTCTTATAGAATTAATAATCCAGATTTTAAAGGAAATTTGATAGAGATAAAGCTAGGAAGTACCAATTCTGGTGTTTCTTACAATATCAGAGATGCAAGTCATCTAGGTACACCAGGAATACGTGAACGCTTCTTATTATTTCCTAAAGAATTTATGGATAATAACATAGATATAGCTTTAAAAGTAACATCCGCTGACGGGACATCACTTACGAATGTATCTTTAACTGCTCCTACTAAATCTAAATACTTATTTATACTGTTTGAAGATGAAGCAGCGGGTGTATATCATACTGATTTTCCTTACACAATTCCTCCAGAAAATGCGGAAGAGGTCTTTACTCCTTTATATGTAAATGACTATAATACTTTTATTCAGGATACGTATAATAGATTTTCTTTTTTTAAAATGATTATGTATCCAGCAATTGGGGCTGTCGGTGAATGGAACAAAGCCACTACAGCTAATTTTCATGCAATGCTTACTAAAGCCTTAACTACTGGGATACCAGAACTTACGCCAGGCTTGACTGCAACACAGACATCAGTAGGATGGGATTCTGATGCTATGGATTTTATGACTATTTCAAACCCTTTTAGTCCTTATACTGGATTAAACGCATATAATTTTATTTCTACACAGTACGCTTTTAGTGGTGACGGTGCAATAACCTCAATCTCTAATGAGGCCTTTATGACGCAGGTGAATAATGCTTTACAAGATGCAGAATCTATTTATAAAACAGTAACTATAACACCTTGGATAGAATATAATAATGATCCAGATACTAAAGTATATGGTACACCTTATCAACTTAAAGTACTGAAATAACAATTACAAAAACTAAAAAAAAATGAAGGGATAGCTAAACTTAATTAACTATCCCATTTTTTTAATAAAGAACTTCTACAATATTCAAAGGCATCATACTCTCTATATTTTCAATATTACAATCTGAAACATTTTTAATTAAAAAACTATTTCCTTCATTAATATTGAGGGTCTGTATGGCATATTCTTCTTTTATTTTTTTACCATCAGGTGTCTCCCAAACAAGTTTAGCCTTCCAATAAGGATTTGTACTATTATCTTCAAAGACCTTCAAGATACCAGTTTCATTTATAGAACTTACTTTATATGTCTGCCCTTGTAGATTTTTACTTATCACTGTAAGCACTTCTTCTATTTCAGATGTGTTTACTAAATAAAGTTTGAGCATTTCTTTCTCTCCCGCAGAGAGTCTAATTTTAACACTGTAATACATAGTTTATAATTATTAATTAATACCAGAAGTCCCATGACCTCCTCTATCTTTGTTTTTTAACTCATTAACTTCTACAAATTCTACTGTAGAGGTAAATAACCATTTAACTTTTACCCACCAAGGAGCTTTCATACAAGGCTGTATCTTGAATTGGCATATTCTCATCCCTTTAGATATTCTAACAGCTCTGGTAGCTATAAGATGCGCATGCCAGATGTCATTATTTCCAATATATCCCGGATTATCTTCATCTGGTCCATCAATTTCACTAATACCATTAACGAGAGATAAGCCTGTAGTTTTAAATAAACTACTCCTAGCTATTACATGTGCTTCAAAATATTTAGGCAATTCCATTGCAATTCCTAGAGATATAAGATGGCTATCGAATTTGATTACTTTATTCTCAATAAGTTTTGGTGCAGCAAATGTCCAATCTTCTGCGGATCTTAAATCATACATATTTCCATTTGTACTTATTTTATAAGATGAATCTGTATATCTTATTTTAATTTTCATATTTATCTGTAATTAAAAATGACAAAGGCAAAGTTTTTATAAATTCACCGATTCTTTCCCAAGAAGTCAATCTATGTTTGACAATACATCTTTGTAAGTATATACGTTGTAGAGTCTGATATGAGAAACTAATTACCCTTTCTTGAAGATAGGATTCTGGAAGTATATCTTTTATTCGTCTTATTTTTTCTGGTTTAGAAATAGAATAATCTTCTTTTATAAGTTTGATTTCATAAATGGCTTTTTGGATATAGTCTTCATTAGATTTATGGAAATCAAAATGATCAATGGTTAAATCTTCAGTAAGTATGGTATGCATTGTAGACTCACTACATCCATTAACTACTCCTACTTCGTAAGTATCCAATTCAGCCCAGATACTTCTAGTAGCTTTAATACTACAATCTACTCTTAACAACCTAAGAGCTTTTGCATGCTCATCCCCTGCCTTAATCAGCCTCTGTAATAGTTTTAAATCATCTAGATGAATATAGATTATATTACCTGTCTGTTTTAAAACAATAGAATCATTCATACCAATATCATGTAATTTATCAGCTTCTTGTATTGACTCAAATGTACTTTTACATTCTTTTTTATATGGTAATTTTAGGCTTTTTAACATACCTATAAACCCATATACTTCTAATAATTCAATTTTCATTTAAACACTATTTTAATTCTTTAATTTTGTTTTCAAATTTACATATCTCTAAGTCATAAAACATATTAGATTCCATAATAGATAAAATACTAATAGTAAAATTTATTTATGCAATTTAATAAAATTATATACGAAAAGTTGCTTTTGCGTATATATCCCTGTTAGCATTCATTATGAAGACAGTTCACTAATCATTCCGTCAATTACTTCTTTTTTGTGTTTTCGCAATCCACACACCCATTTTGTAGCCAGTTGCTGAAATTGTTCTGTTTCTTCTTTTGAAAGCATTGGAGTTAAATCATCTATTCCGTTTGCTATCATTTGACAAGCAATTCGTATATCTTCAAATTGTGGATAAATAACGTTTGCTAACCCACGATTAGCGCAATTGCCGTTTTCGTTTGTATTTAAAGTTTCATTCATTTTATAAAGTGTTTAGTAAATTGATAATTTTGTGCTATTTAGTCGGCAACTTCGCAAACCATTCCCGTTAGCGGTAATATTACTTAACCCCAACAATTTCGTAATCTTCAACATTGAGCCTAACAGCGTTTGCAGGGTCAAAAATTTGTATTTTTTGAAACATTTTCTTAATAGTTTTTTTCGTATAATCACTATGCAGCCAAACCCTACCTTCTCTATCGTATGAGTTTCCAATCCAAACCATAGTACAACTATCATCTCTTTCCCCTATACAAGGAGAACCCATAGAGTAAAATACAAATTTTTTAAGATGCTGTCCTTCATACAACACCAGCCAACCCTTGTCGATATATTCATTTACTCGTTTAGCCAACAATACTGCATACATATAAAGCTTATAGCAGCTCTTTGTATGAAACTCATTAACTACACCTAACAAAGTATATACGTCAGTTTCTTGTCTTTTATTGTTACTTTCCTGTATCATTTTACTTTAGTTTTTTAATATTAAGTTGGTGCTGTTTTGCGTCAGCAACTGAACACATATATAAATATGTTAGAAGTAAACAGATGCCATTGTAAGTAATTGCTACTTTCGTAATAGTTTATATTTATCTAATAAGTATTCAGCAGACTATTTTCGGTAAAAATACCACACAGCTTCATTTATTTCAACGCCTGCTGCCCTTCTGTCGTCATTGTTTTACTTCTATGATATGCATAAAACATAGCATTGGCCATAATATGACCTATATGAGATTCTCCTGATTCTCTATCATTTTCTTCACCATCCATCAATGCAAATAAGTGTCTTGCTAAGGATTCTAGTATTTCTTTTTTATCTAATCCTTTTTTCCAATTGTCCGGAGAGTACTTTTTAACTCCAAACATTAATACTTTAACTAAAGGAGTTAATGATTTAAAATGTACTAAACTCCATTTTAGTTTTCCTTTATTATATCTTTCTGATTTCTCCATATTAAAATAAATAATTAATTTTATCTCTCATTAAACCTATAAATTTATCTCTAGTTTCTTCCGATTTGAAATAAAATTTACTGTGTTGGGTATATACTGTATATGAATAACTTACGTCTTTTTAAGTTAACATCTAATAAAGTTAAATCACAATTGTATAAATCAGAGTATTCTTCAAAGAGAAAATCTTTTCTCCTTAGTATCTCGAAAGCCATTTGTTCTATTAATACTCCACTTGCTTGATTTCCTTCTGCTATCAGCATATTCTCTATTCGATTTCCATATCTTTTACAATACCTAGTAGCTAATTCTCTCCATGAACAATCTTCAAAATTTTCATTTCTCCAATATAGTACAAATAATGCCTGTAATTTAGTTATGTTCTTTTAAAAAATCATTATAAACTCCTTCGATAGTATATATAGCGTCTTCCCTATTCTGTAAATATTCACCAAATGCTACCATTCTGTTGTTTACACGATGTCAAAGATACAAATTGAAAGCAAATCACAACTAAAGATAAATAAGCTTATTGCAACTACCATAATAATTACTTATCAATTCTAAATCCTACGCATTGAGGAAATCTAGGAACTCCTGTTTCCGAATATTCAAAAAATCTAATCTCTGCGGCTTTTCCGATATATTCTTTTTTATTTTTTAGAAATTCGATCCTATCAGAGTGTGAAAATTTCATTCCACATCCTAGGATATTATCTCCTTTAGGATGTCCTTTTGCCCCAGCCCACTCAAATATAAAATAGCCATGTTCTGAATTTGCATCCCCCGGAATAACATCCAGGACAGGTAAAGTAATATCCTTAAAGTTTTTAAACTTCAATAAAGAATAACTTCTTTTATCTGCTTCATAGGAAGTATTACCATGACGTAATATAGTACCTTCATACCCCCTCGCTATAAATTCTTGATGATATTCTAGTAATTCAGCCTCATTCCCTACTTTAAATGTAGGAACAAGCTCAATATATTGCAGATCCAACGATTCAATTGTGTCTTGTAATATATTATATCTATTTACAAAAGGTACATCTAAAATTTGATCATAAATATGATATTTTATTTTTTCTGTTTCCCCTCTTCTATATTTTTTAATTAGACGTATATTTTCTTGAAAAGGTAAACCATGTACATATACTTCACCGTCAGGAATATTTATTCCCATACTATGTAAAATATTTATCTCAGGGTATAAATGAGATAATGTGTCTATTTCATTATTCTTTCTTGAAGTTAGATTATTTAATCCAAGTGAAATAGCCCTGCATCCATCTAGTTTGGGTTGTACATAAGCATTTTTCCAATCTACTTTTTTAGAGTTCTTCTTGTACTCATGCGCCAACATTGGTAAAATAATAGGTATATCTGTTTCTTCTATAGTTTTAGAGTATCCTTCTTTTAATTTTAAAGTAATCAGTGCTTCAACCTCAGCTTCAGCCTGTTCTACCTTACTAGTTACATTAGCTCTACCTGTATTCTTAGGCTTACATTCTTTTTCATGTACAACCTTAGCACCATCAAGCAATCCAGATATTTGATATAAAATACCTTTATCTGCATATATTTCTAAAGAACGAATCTTGCCTTTAGTGTCTTTTTTATATAAGATCATATTTTAAAAATTAAAAAGCCTCTATAAATAGAGGCTTTATGTTTATAATAAATGGTTTACATATTGATTATCTCTAAACAATTGTTCTATACTGATATTGAGTTTATGTTCTTTTTTAAATGCACATGTAAAACTATAAATTTTTAACCAGTATACTTCAGGTTTACTGTTTTTTATAGCATTATAGAAGTCATCACAGTCTATTGTATCTATAAAAAATCTTAAAGGTAATAATTTATTAAGTCGAAGCCAGCATCTTGCATTTTCGTATTCCCTAAATCTTTTAATATATTTCTCATCAGGAACAAGACGGTTTTTTATTTCATCAGCTCTTACTCTATGAGTCATGTATAATTCACCATTTCGTAGACCATTCGTAACAAAATGACCTGTATATACTACAAAATAATCATCTCCTTTGTAGATAGGTCCATCTTCTCCTTTAATTAATATTTCTTTCTCATATATAACTTCAAATAGTGATGGATTCATATGAACGAGTCCTTCTGTTATTTGCGTCATTACGTTGTTTACTTTAATAACAGCTCCAAATTCTGTTATTTCTTGTGTTGATTTAATTCTTATTTTTGCCATATAATTATATTTGTTATTTTACATATACGTTGTTTTCTGAAATTAGTATAGTAAATTATTATTCTTCCTTCATATGTTTTATCAAAAGTTATATCTAACAAAAATATAATAATTAGGAACAAACATAATAAACAAGTTATTATAAATATGTTTAGAATAAACATTCTATATCAGGTTTTATATTTATGAAATTTATATTTAATTTAGAGGGTTCAGGTATATAACTTACTTCTCTTATAAAATCATCTTCATTTTCTAATATATGTAGATGTCGATAGTTCTTTTGAAAATTATAAATTCCATTAGATACCCCATAGGTTTTAAGATATTCAAAGAAAATGATATTTATGATTTCTTTTAAATCTTTAATATTATTTATATATTTTTCAGTCCATGCAGGTCCTTTTCCAGGTAATCCTGTAATGTTGTCAGCAGTGTCCCCTATTATCATTGCCTGCCATTCAAAAAGAATAGCTTCATTTTTAGAAGTCTCAGTCCATACTATTTCCCATGTGTCTTTTCCAGTTTTTTTATTAGGATTAATATGACGACCTTCAATAGACTTTAATAAATCTTTATCCTGTGAGACTAAAATAAAGGATAGGTTAGATTTTTCATTAGGATTTATTAATAATTCTCCAGATGTTTCAGAAAAATAAAGATTTTCTAACTTATAAAAATATTTAATGACATCATCGGCTTCCAGGGCAGAGAAATGAACTGCTTTATATTTAGCAATTAAATACTCTTTGCTTGCCTCTATCCAAGGTAATACTGTTGTGCCTCTGTTTGCTTTATATGTATTAGAAATATTATGTCTAAAGTATTTTCCTCTACTTACACACATACAAAAACCGTCAGCCTTTGAAAAAGCAAGAACATCTTTTATACAATCATCTATTTTTTTAATAGCTTTTTGTAATGTATCTGTACTTTTATGCTTATAGCATAGGGAATCCGCATCCCAAAGTAATATAGTTTTATTTTTTTGCATGATAAAATAATGATTCTAAAAATTTATTTAATTGAGGTGATGTCTCTGCTATCTGATATTCCATTTCCCCTATACTATAAGGCAAATACCAAATTACATATCCTTTATAGCCTACACGAAGATCAATTCCTATTGAACTTGCTTTGTTCAATAATGATTTATCCCCTGTATATTTTAACCAATAATGTCTTCCATTATTTCTAGTTTTATAGTTCAGAGTAAACTCAAGTTCTTCTTGTATATGTTTTGGGATATGTTTAAATCCATTTTTTTCATCATGCCTATCTATATCCAGAACTACATATTCTCCAGGGCATACACCCAAACTATACCCTTCAGGAATTTCACCCACATAGAATGTATTTTCTTTCAGATGTGTCCAGCATACAATAGGTTTTTTATTTTTACATAAAAAGGATTTCATTATTTAAAGGATTTAAGATATTCTTCAACCTCTTCCAAAGTATTTACACACTTAGAAAGAGTTTTAATATGTTTATCATTTTTTACAACAGTGATCCTATATAGAGAATTATTAAATAAAATTCCTTCTGCAATTTCAGCTATTCCATTTTTTATAGAGTAATATCCTAATACATGGGGGGTAACGAAATTGACACAAGGCAAGGCTTTTCTAAAAGCCTCGCCCCCTTCTGATGTGTAACTCTTTAATTCCATTAGAAATTATAGTTAACATGTGCTTCATTTGTATCCCAGTATGCTTCATAATTATTTTTTTTGGCATATTCAAAAACTCTACAAAGCTCATTCTGCACTTCTGAATCTTGTGCTCCATCAATTTTGTTATCTACTAAGTCCTGTATCAAAATATCAGCCTCTGTATATCCAAAATGAAGTGCAAAACCAGATAGAATACAGCACTGTCCATTAAGATTACTACCTTTAGTATATAGGTCTATTGCATTTTCTTCGATAAATTTTATTAACTTATTTTTCATTCGTTTAAATTTTATAAATTACTGTACGGGTTGTTTTCACACCATTCTTTTAAGAAGTCATCCAAAGCTGAAGGTTCTATTCCTAATTCTTCAAACCTGTCTCTATTACCTATTCTTGCCCAAGTCTCTTTGGAATTTTCAAGATTTGCTTTATCTGGGTTTTGTAAAGCGTTCAATAAATCATCAATTTCTAACATAATTATAATTCTCTAATTTTAGTTTTTAATACTTCTAGTTGTTCGTCTGTGATTATATGATGTTTTAACCAAACCTCACATAATTTTTTGACAATTTTTAAATTATTTTTTGTA
>Ga0172381_10005586_pt1 | contig 12707 bp, 12 predicted proteins | sample Leawel6488metaG_FD_119754 | JGI IMG/M metagenome (GOLD analysis project Ga0172381, IMG submission 119754) | Leachate microbial communities from a municipal landfill in Southern Ontario, Canada - Leachate well 64-88 metaG | ecosystem: Engineered > Solid waste > Landfill > Unclassified | place...
TAAAGATTTCATATCACTTTTTGACCCATCCAGTAGCTTCGCAGACTCCACACTTACGCCAACCGATTTTACCTGTGCCTTTACACTTCGAGCATCTTATAGAAGAATCTGGAACATCTATCTTCCCTGTTCCTTTACAAGAAGAACACACTCTTTCGCCTATATTTAAGATAACTTTCCCTTTTCCTTTACAGAATCCGCAGGTAGCTTTTTTCATACAATTATGTTCTCCTTTGTTCGTATTATACCAAAAGATTGGGCCTTTTCATACTCCAAAGAGAGTATATCCAAAGTTATGCATCCCTGCCCGTGCGGTTACTATACTGACCCTTATCGCGCCTGCCGTTGCAGCACTACCCAGATCGCCAGGTACCGCTCAAAAATATCCGGGCCACTGTTGGATAGGATAGATATCCATATTGAACTCCCTCCGGCCCGCTACCAGGAATTAAGCGAAAATTTACCTGCCGAAAGCTCTATTCAGATTAAAGAACGCGTAAATAAGTCCCGAGCGATCCAAAGGGAAAGGTTTAAGAATGAAGGCCTATTCTATAATTCCCGGATGAACCATAAACAGGTGCGCAAGTTCTGTATTTTAGGCGAGGAGGAAAACAAACTGCTCAAAACGGCGATGGGTGAACTTAATTTTAGCGCGAGAGCTTATGACAAAATACTGAAAGTTTCAAGGACTATTGCGGATTTAGCGGGGTGCGCTAATATTAAAGCGGAGCATCTCTCAGAAGCAATTCAATACCGTTCTTTAGATAGGAACTTCTTCGTTTAAACCGAGAGCGCTTGTTCCATTAGTAAAGCTTGTTCCCCCTTCTTCCTACTGGGTCAAAACCAAAGAGTTCTTCCAGGCGTTCGGGGATTTTCTCGGAAAGAATACTTAGAGTCGCAATAGCCAACTCCATTTTTTCCCGGAAGAGCTCGCAGCTCTTCTGGTAGGGGAGAGCGGGGTCACGGTTAAAATAGTAGTTAATGTTAAGACATGAGCCTGTGGTGCGGCAGAGAGAAAATAAGAGACACCCCCGGCAGTGCTTAAAGCGCTTACTGACTGTTTTTAGAAAAATGCTGAGTTTTTTCTTCTCCGGGCCGTTATTAATATTACCCAACTTGAATTCCTCTATACCCAGAAAAGAAGTGCAAGGATAGATACCGCCATCAATATCAATAGCAAGCTGCCCTACTGCCGCCGGACAGCCACCAGTTACCTCATGGTGGTAATAGAGCCGCTGCATTAGTTTGAAGAACCGATTGAAAAAGGTCTTGCGGTAATCCAGGAACCCGCTGACTGTATCCTTGATATAGCGCTTGGCCAGGCGTTCGTACTGACGGCAAAGCCGCCGGTGCTGCCTGTCGGTGCTAAAGAAAAAACGCTCCCTCTGCGGCGTTAGACGATGACAGGCATCTTCACTCTCAAAAAGCTCAACCCGTTCAAAGCCGAGTTTGCGCAAATTTTTATATAAACTACTCATATCAGGGTAAAAGGGTGTGACCGTAGCGCGACCAACCAACCTCTTCATAACCCCCTTCGGCATGCCTTTTAGGTTACGCGTAATGGTGTTAAAACTCCCCTTACCGCCGGCAAAAGGCCTGTTCCGATCATGAACTTTCTTGGAGCCGTCAATACTCACCGCAATCTGGACACCTTTTTTAAGAAGAGTACCGGCAATCTTGGGAGTAAGGAGCGTACCATTAGTAGCCAGAAGAAAATGAAAATTTACTCCCCACCTTTTTTGGTTCTTACGGCAATAATCAACAGTAGCCAAAAGAGTTTTAAGGTTTAAGAGAGGTTCTCCGCCGTAAAAATCAACTACCAGGTCTTTATCTTTTCCACATGACCCTATCAGTATATCCACGGCCTTACGCGCGACTTGAATAGGCATTTGGCTGTTTTTAACATAGCCGGTCGATTCCAAAGTTTTATCTTTTCGGAAGGTCCGGTTAGAGTAGGTACCCTGGTCATTCCAACAGTAGCTGCAGCGCAGGTTACAGTGAGAAGTCAAATTAAGCGTAATATCGGTAATGGCCTTGGCGACAGGTTCTTCTTGAAGCTGTGATCTACAAGCCGACAAGGGGAATAAATCAACGATATGCTGCGGGATGCGGTATTTCTGCGTTAACCTCCAGACGGTGCGTGGAGAAGGCCTTGCTTTGCAATTGGAAAGTTCATTATTCCATTGCTGTAAAGCAGCATATGTGCTGGGTGATAAATCGTAAAAATCGCCTGAAACGGTGGAAATACCAAGATAACGGCCGAGTTTCTTGAAGAGATAAACCGGAGGTTTAAAAGTGGGGGTTTTATTTATACTCACAGGATAAGCGCAAGAATAGGCTTACCAGAGCACTCTACCGGAACGGCAATAACGCGAAAGTTTCTTTTTTGCCTTTAGGGCCTTATTTATTCTAGTGGCTTTCATTATTTACTCCTTGGTAGAAATTATAATCTTTTTAATGAAATAGTCAAGCTTTACTTTAAGCATATAGCTTAGGCACAGGTATCCTGCGGATTTTTAGAGAAATGAAATTCATTGAACGTATCCTAACGCACGCAGCCTTTCTTTAGCCTCTTTGCGCATAAAAGATTTAACCGGTTTATTATATACCTTTGAGTCAGATAGATATTCGCTTAACTTAAACTTTAAAAATTTAAACATACCACTTTTTAGAGCAACAATATTCCTCTCTTCCCGAGGGTCATTTTTTAGATCATAAAGCTCGTACCGCATGCTATCTTGGTCGTAAATAAGCTTCCATTTTTTCATCCTCACCGAAGTTAAATTAAACTGTTCACTATATGCAAATAATGGAAAATTACCTACCCGCTGCGTAATCAACGGTAAAAGGCTCTGGCCCTGCATATGATCAAATTTTATCTTTAGAATATCCAAGATTGTCGGCATAAGGTCAATTAAGCGGACTTGCTGGTTAATTACCATGGGAGAGGGGATTTTTTTATTCCAGCTGATAATCAAAGGGATCCTGATCAGCTCGTCGTATAAAGAATTAACATGGCAAAAATACCTTGCGTGTTCACCTAAGGCTTCCCCGTGGTCGGAAGTGATGATAATGACCGTATTCTTATCCAGGCCCCCCTTTTTTAATTCTTCCAGTAAGCGACTTATTTGATAATCAACCCGCCGGATTTCTCCGTCATACTGCGAAATATAATAATCAACATCGTTAATGCCGTTAACCGACAAATAGCCGGGTATAGTTCCAATTGAGGTCTGGTTGTAGGAATCCTGAGAAATCGGTATGGTTTTATTAATGTTATAATACTCATCCTGAAAAAATATTTTATTATAAGGCCGGCCCGGAACGTACGGCCCATGGGGACTAAGATAATATACCCAGAGAAAAAATTTCTTATGCTTATTATCTCTCAGCCAGTTTATCGCCGAATCCGTTATTTCGATGATCCGCTTGGGAAGAGGGTTACGGTTTATTGATCTTACCACGTCAAATGTATCAAAGCCACTTTTAAACCCTTGGATTGATGTCAAGCCTATCTGGTCGGAAATAAACGCTGTGTTGTAACCTTTTTCTTTTAAAAGTACAGGGAGGGTTCTGGGCATTTCCTGGACGAATTGATAGCCCCAATCTTTAACATTATGCAAGTTGGGATAGGTGGAAGTAATTAAAGATGCGTTGGAAGGAGCTGTATGTGCTCCAGGTGCGATAAAATCAGTAAATATAACCCCCTGCTCAGCCAACTTGTCTATAGTCGGACTGGTATTGCGTTTATAACCATAGCATCCAAGATGGTCAGGCCTTAAAGCATCCAGGGTTATCAAAATAATATTCGGCTTGCGGACTGTTATTATACAGTGCCCGATAAAAGCTGTTATGCCAATAATAAGCACCCCGCCTGCAACAATTTTAAAAAATATTTTCTTGCTCATTTTTTCAGTGTTTTTAGAACGCCCGCTGATCCTGCCTGAATATATAATAAGCGCTCCTTGCCGTCAAGATATTTCATCGATAAGGCCTGAGGGATTCTTCTAATTGAGGGTTTTGCGGATAGCCGAGCTTGCTTGCTTTATCAAAATACTTAACCGCCGGGCCGTATTTTTTTAAAGAAAAATAGGCTACGGCGATATTATGGTAGATATAGGATGCATCCGGCTGCAGCGCTATAGCCTTCTCATACGCACTTACCGCCTCCTCCCCTCGCCTTAATTTTAACAGCGTATTGCCCAACCCTACATATGGCTCGGGAGAATCAGGGAAAAACCCCGCGGCCTTTTGGTACATCGCTAAAGCCTCCACGGGCTTATCTACCGCATAATATAGATTGCCCAATCCGATGTAGGCCGATTTATAGCGCGGATTAGCTATAATCGCTTTCTTATAGAATTCTGCCGCTTTTTTACTATCCCCGATCCCGGCGTATTCATTGCCTAACTCATTGTTGACTCTCGGACTGGAAGGCGCATACCTCAACGTCCTCTCCAGTAAAAGAAGCGGGCTCCTCCAATAATTGTTCTGTTGGGTTGTCAGGTGCGCGTAATAAAAAACCAATAATATAATTAATATTTTAGCAAAAAGCCGGTAATATTTTAATCTATGCAGGCTCAATATTGCGTAAGATGCGGCAATGAAGACCCCCACCGACGGCAGATATATCCAGTGTTCGGCCATATACGCGTTAATCGGATAAATATTAGATACGGGAAATAAGGTTATAAAGAACCAGCCTATGGCAAACGGCCAGATTTTATTTTTCCATTTCTTAAACATACAAAATAACGCCGCGCTAAGAATTAATGCTCCGGCAGTGCTTCCGGGGTGGCTAAATTTAAAAAGCCTGAGCCCATATTCCATATGTAAATTGAAGGGTAACAAGATTAACCTGACATATTCGCCTATAGCCAGGCAGAAACCCGGCAATCTATAATAGAAAGGTTCATTGCCGAACGGGATAATCGGTTGCGATTTTAAAACGGCTAAACGGAGTAAAAAATAACCGGATATTTCAAGAAGGAAAAACAGGAAGATTCGCAGCTTGACCTTCACTCTAAAAATATAATGGTAGAATAGCAACAATAACGGCAAAACCAGGCTGTTTTCTTTAGCTAAAAGTGCCAGGGGATAAAACAATAACGCAAAAACCAGCGGTTTATGGCTTCCGGAATTAAGGTGTTTAATATAAAAAATAAACGTCAATAAAAAGAAAAGCGCTGCGATTATATCCGCCCTGGATGAAATATAGGCAACTGTCTCGGTATGTATAGGATGGATAATGAATAATGCGCTGGCAAGAAAAGAAAGCCAATAATCTTTAAAGAGCAGGCTGGCCAGCCAATAGACCGCCAGCGCAACTGCAAGGTGAAAAAAAATGCTGGTTAAATGATAACCCGTCGGATTTAACTGCCACAGGGAATAGTCCAGCGCATAGGTAAGCATCTGTATGGGGCGGTAGAAATTAGATGCCGTGCTTGAGCCTGTCCCGATATCGGTCACAAAAATTTTTTTAATGCCGGTTAAGGATTTAATCTGGGCGTTATCTCTTACCAAGCCGTAATCATCCCAAAGAAACTTTCCCGGTAATATGTTGGCATACAAGAGCAGGCTCAAGGCTACCAACAAAATAATTTGGATAATGATTATTCTACGGGAAGGATACCCTATTTGCATAAATGTTTTATTGTACCGCTAAGCTGCTTAAAATCAGTGTCTTTCTTAAGATGGCGGGCTATCTGTTCCGTGGGATTCTATTGTGCAATGACTTCGATTACCATGCTGGTACTGGCAGCCATGCCTTTATCGTCTGTTGCCGTCAAGGTAGCGGTAAATTGGCGCGAGCCGTAAGTAGCGCTCCAGTAAGTATTAATGGGGTTCCTCTGTGCCGAGGTATCTCCGTCACCGAAATCCCAGGCATACGCGGCTATCCTGCCGTTAGGCGAAGAAGATCTGGAGCCGTAAAACTGCACCTTTAAAGGAGACGCTCCTTTTACAGGCCTGGCAATAATTACTGCTTTGGGAGCTTTATAAGTAATCTGCGGTTTAACCGCTTTCTTTTGAACCGGCTTTTCTTTTACTCTAGCTGCGGGCAATGGCTCTGTTTTTTCTCCATCCTTAGCTGCAACAGGCGGCTCTACTTTTTCTTCGGCTTTAACCGGCGGTGGCACTGCCTTTTCTTCAATTTTAGCCGCAGCAACCGCAGGCGCTTTATCCTCAGCTACCTGGGCCGGAGGTATTACCTTAGCCGACCCTGGAACAGAATCCTCTTTTTGCAGGTCTTCCTGTATATAAGCGCTTAACTGGTCCTTTATGGCCTTAACCCGTTCTTTTTCAGCCTTATATTCGGCATCTTCCTGCTTATCTATCTTTTCTTTATATTGAGGGTCATGGTTATATTTGTAGTCCCGTATGGCGACAGCCGGCATCCGCAATACTCCGATAGCCGCCTGAAGCATAAAAATCGGCGGGTCAATGAAGTTCTGTTTAAAACGGTTCTCAATATAACCCATTTTTTTATAATAAGCTTCAACTTGTTTCTTGCGCCTCTGAAAGCGCTCCCGGGCAACCTGTTCATCCGGGACAGAATTATCTTTACCCAGGGTGTATTCCGGCAAGACCCTTCCATACCTTGCCACCACATATCCTTTGTTATATGGGGATTCGCCCTTTTGCACGCTGTAAGTGGCGCAGCCAGAGAGGAATAAAGCGGAGAGTACGATAAAAACTTGTATTTTGGACCCGGTCATTTAATTTTTACTTTTGATTTTTAAGGATTGATTTAACTTTATTATAATACTACTTTGACCGGGGCATGTCAATTAACATTATAACCTGGAATAGATTGTCCTGAGGACTAGAGGAATGGGTTTTATTTGCAGTCCTTTTAATTTCAGGCCGCACCTGTATTTTGACACATCTACCTGCCTTGACCAGACTACTTCTCCCTCTAGCTGAATCTCTTCGCCATTGTCCGGAACCTTAAGGCATATATTTAAAGGCGAATTCACCGGCAATTCCTCGGCAGTAATCAGGCCGACACCCTGCGCGCTGATATCGTGCGTACAGGTTGTTCCGCTGAGGCCATTGATAGCCAGCTTGGCATATTTTAACGGCATAGTGACGAGAAAACGGACAAGCTTCCTTTTTTCTATAGTATAGTTATCAGGCATGGGCTGATCCTTTCTAGTTATAGTACGTATTGTCTATAACTAGTATGCCTTACGCCTGTGGATGGTTTCAAGGGGATATTCGCTGTTTTTGAAAACGTTTTCTTTAGGAGTTTTGTTCGGCAATCCTGCCGGCAAACGGTAATTTGAAATACTCTCCCCGGTAGGCTTTAAACATAAGGATAACCCAGAGGATGATACCTGCTATTCCCAACAGGCTGGCCAGGGTACATCCTATAATAGGCAGGAATTTGAGCACAATATCCAGGACAAATAAGGAAGCGAAGGTTACCATTGACTGCAGGGCATGAAAACGCACAAACTTGTTCTTTTTTTCCAGGGAATAAAAGATAATCCCGGTGATAAAGCCCAAAAGGTAACTTAAGAGTGCGGTTAAATTTGCGTCAATACCGGTAGACGACTTACCTTGATTCTTTATCTCCATAACCGCCCTCTCTCACTTTTATGATCTAATCAAAGCCAGGGCTTCTGAACGGGTTTTTTCATTTTCCTTAAAAATCCCGCGTACTGCTGAAGTAATGGTAAGTGTCCCGGGCTTTTTTACCCCGCGCATAGACATACAGAGATGTTCCGCTTCAAGCACAACCATCACCCCTAACGGCCTTAGCTTAGACATGATAATCTCGGCTATCTGCGTAGTCAAGCGCTCCTGTACCTGCGGCCGGCGCGCTAAAATATCTACTACCCGGGCTAATTTGCTTAAGCCGGTTACGCGGCCGTTTTTGGGTATATAGGCTATACTGGCCTTACCCATAAAAGGAAGGAGATGGTGTTCGCAGACAGAATAGAGCGGAATTCCTTTGAGCAAAATAATTTCATGGTGCTTCTGATCCAGGATAACCTCTAACTCCTCTTCGGGATCCTGTTTAATCCCGGCAAAGATCTCCTCATACATCTCCGCCACGCGCTTAGGCGTTTCCAGCAAATCTTTCCTTTTAGGGTCCTCGCCTATCGCTTCCAATATATCCGTTACTGCCCGCTCAATTTTTTTCTTATTCATTTTTTATTTACCTATGCAAAACTCCGCGAATAACTTATCCAAAAGGTCATCGGAAAATTTTTTACCCAATATCTCGTCCAGGTATCCTAACGCCTCTTTTATATCCTGGGCAATGAACTCCGAAGGCAACCTATTATCTAACGATTTTAGGGCTTGCGCAATAACAATCTTTGCTTTTTGGAGCATTTTTACATACCTTAGATTAGCTACCAGAACCGGTTCAGCTCCGGCAATATGCCCGCCGTAAACTAAATCCACAATTTCCTTTTCCAGAAGGTTTATATTTTTTAATCTTTTGGCCGATATATCAATGACACGCTTAAATATTTTTGATATCTTCGGGCGCTCTAATCTCTGTTTAAGATCCATCTTATTGATAACCGCAATGACTTTTTTATTTTTTAACTTCCCGGCGAGGAACCTATCTTCCCTGGACAGTTTCTTACTGCCGTCAAATAAAACAATCACCAGATCCGAAGCGGCAATATGCTTTTTTGAACGCTGGACTGCTTTTTTTTCCACTAAATCCCGCGGCTCTAATATTCCGGCGGTATCGACGATCCTGACCGGTATCCCTTGAATATCGATTATTTCCTCAATTGTATCGCGGGTGGTCCCGGGGACAGGAGTTACAATAGAGCGCTCTTCTTTAAGCAGGGCATTTAAAAGCGAAGACTTACCGACATTGGGCCTACCGCAGATAACCGCGTGTATCCCTTCGCGTAAGACCCGCGCAAGCTTAGAGTTAGCGATCAACTCCTCCAGATCTTTACCTGCCGCTGCAATTTTTTTGCCGACGTTTTCTAAATCTGCGGTAGTTGCTTCTTCCTCCGGAAAATCCAGGCCTGCTTCTAAAACGCTCAATGCATCCAATAAAAAAGCCCTATCTTTATTGATCTGATTTGATAACGCGCCTTTTAACTGGTCAACTCCGATTTTTAAGGCGGAATCTGTTTTCGCACGGATTATCTCTATTACTGCCTCGGCCTGCGTAAGGTCAATTCTGCCGTTTAAGAAGGCCCGCCGGGTAAATTCACCCGGTTCAGCGAGGCGCGCCCCTCTCTCTAAAACCAACTCAAGCACATCGCGTAGGGCTACTATCCCTCCGTGACAATTTATCTCTACGACATCTTCCCTGGTGTAAGAGCGGGGCTGGCGCATGACCGTCAGGATAACCTCATCAATTACCCTTACGTTATCCGCAATAGTGCCGTAATGCGTAGTATAAGTTTTCAGCGTAGAGGGTTTTTTAGCGGAGGGTGAAACAAAAATTTTATCGGCAATCCTTAGCGCCTCTTTACCGCTTACGCGCACAATCCCGATCCCCCCTTCACCGACAGGAGTAGAAATCGCTGCGATTGTATCGGTTAAATCATTTCTTATCATTTCTAGATTCACCTACGACAAAAAGAGATCCGGTAACTAAAATTAAATCTTCTTTATGGGCAAGACGCAAGGCAAGTTTTTTTGCCTCTCTTACGCTGCTTGTAATATACACTGTTTTGCCTTTAACTGGAAAATATTTTTTAAGCGTCGCCGGTTCGACTGCGCGCGGATTAATAGACTTGGTCAGGATAACCGCATCGGCTAAGGCCCCAAGCTCATCCGCCATTCCCCGTATATCTTTGTCGTTGGAAACGCCGAAGATAAGAATTAAACGCCTATACCGGAAACTTTCTTTTATAGCTTTTTTTAAAACCCGGGAGGAAGCGGCATTTTGCGCTCCGTCCAGAACGACCAGGGGGTTTTTGGCCACCACCTCGCATCTGCCCGGCCATAAAGTATTATAAAGGCCTCCCTTTAAAGAAGCAATATTGACTTTGATATTGTGCCGGCGTAAAGCCTCGATTGCGGCCAGGGCAACGCAGGCATTTTCCACTTGATGGCTTCCGCATAATTTTATCTTTAGGCCTCTATAATCTGTATAAAGAGCGCGAACCATAAATCTTTTTGCGGAGCCCCTGTAGGTTATATCTTTTCCTACGACCAATAGTTTTGCGCCCAATTTTTTGCATTTATTCCTGATAACAGCCAGCGCCTCTCTTTTTTGCGCTGCGCTGATCACCGCTGACTTCCGGTTTTTTATAATCCCGGCTTTCTCCGACGCTATTTTCTTTAAGGTGCAGCCTAATTTATCGGTATGCTCATAACTTACCGGCGTAATCACGCTTACCAGGGGCACAACAACATTAGTCGCATCCAACCTGCCGCCTAAGCCAGTCTCTAAAACCGCGAAATCAACTTTTTCTTCCTGGAAATAAAGAAAAGCTAAAGCGGTGTAGATTTCAAAAAAGGTAAGCGGCCCAAGTTTAGAAGTACGGTTATATTTTTCAATTACAGGTTTTAAACGGTTAACCAGGCTCGCCAGCTTAGCCTTAGGGATCATCCCTTCAAAATCAACGCTGGATTTTAAGCTCTGGGGCTTAGGCAGAAGGATCCTTATCCGCTCACGAAAATCTGCCAGATGCGGGGAAGTATATAAACCGGTTTTAAAGCCCGCTTCCCTTAATATATAGGTAAGGAAAGCGCAGGTCGAGCCCTTACCTTTTGAGCCGGCAACGTGAATACACTTTAAGGAACTTTCCGGATTGGCGATTAAATCCAGAAATCCCTGAATGCGCCCTAACTGAAATGCTTTCTGATAGGGATAGCGGGAAATTATCTCGTAATTACTTAAAGATTCCAGGTATCGGATTACTTCTGGGTAGGACATACATTAGTGCCTGAAGTGCCGTATGCCGCAAGTCACCATGGCTATCTTGTATTTATCGCAGGCCCTGATTATCTCCTGGTCGGCGATTGAGCCGCCGGGCTGGATGATTGCCCGGGCTCCTGCTTTATGCGCCCAGAGGATAGCGTCGGGCTTGGGGAAAAAAGCGTCGGAAGCTAAACAACAATTGCTGCTGGCTTTACCGGATTTCTTCTTGGCAATCATCACCGAATCTACCCGGGACATCTGGCCCGCGCCTATCCCTACGGTCCGGGCGCCTTTAGTTAAAACAATAGCGTTGGATTTTACGTGCTTGGCTACTTTCCAACCGAAGATCAGGCTTGCCATTTCCTGTTTTGTCGGCTTTCTCCTGGTAACCACCTTAAGATTATTTAAATCCAGCGTAGCCAGGTCCTTATCCTGCAGCAATAACCCACCGCTAACCCGTTTAAGATCCGGTTCATTGATAGGACTAAAATCGCCAAATTCCAGGAGGCGTAAATTCTTTTTCTCTTTAAAGAGCGCTAATGCCTTTTCGTCAAACCCCGGAGCAATAATGCACTCCAGGAACCCGCTCTTCGCAACTGTTTTAGCGGTCTTTAAATCCATCTTGCGGTTTAAGGCGATTATCCCGCCAAAGGCGGAGAGCTTGTCGCATTTCCAGGCAGCTAAAAACGCTTTTTCCAGGGTTTCATCTTCCGCTACTCCGCAGGGGTTGTTGTGTTTAACGACCACTGCAGCGGGATTGGCGAACTCGCGCACCAGCTCAAAAGCAGAATTTAAATCCAGGATATTATTAAAAGAAAGCTCCTTGCCCTGGAGCTGCTTAAGATTTATTAATCCTGCGCTCTTGCCTTTTTCCCGGTAAAAAGCCGCTTTCTGATGGGGATTTTCTCCGTAACGCAATTCCTGAATTTTATCAAAAGATAAAGTCAGTGTGCCGGGAAAGCCTGAGCTTGAAAGAGAAGCACCGTTATTCCATTGATGCAAATATTCAAATATCGCCGCGTCGTATTTGGAAGTCCGGCTAAACACCTCTACGCCCAAATCCCGCATTAGGCTATCCGGCAAAGCACCCTTATTCTTTTTTAATTCTTCGGCGACTTGCGGATAACGTTCGGGATTACAAATCACCGCGACCGAACGGTGATTTTTGGCGGCCGAGCGCAACATTGACGGCCCGCCGATATCAATATTTTCAATTACCTCTTCAATGGAAACCCCGGGCTTTTGCGTGGTCTTCTCAAAGGGGTAAAGATTTACTATAACCATATCGATCAGGCCGATACCCTGCGCCTCTAGCGTCTGCATATGCTCTCGATTATCTCTTAAGGCCAGAAGCCCACCATGAATTTTAGGATGCAGGGTTTTGACCCGGCCGTCGAGCATTTCGGGAAAACCGGTATATTCCGAGACCTCCTTAACCGGAATGTTATTTTCGCGCAATAACTTTGCCGTGCCGCCCGTAGAAAGAATTTCTACCCCGAACTTATGTAATTCTTTGGCCAAATCCAATACCCCTGTCTTATCCGATACGCTGATTAATGCCCGCCTGATTTTAACCATTATAATTTCTCCTTATTGATTATTTTATTTATTGAACCTAAAATTTGCCAAGTCGCAATCCTGCATTATATATTCTTTTGGCTCAAGACGCATTTTACCCGCCTGTTTAGCCTTATTCTCTCCTCCGCATTCCATAAAATCCTTAAAAGCAATAATCTCAGCCCGGATAAATCCCTGCTGGATATCCGAATGTATTGCGCCGGACGCTTCCCAGGCATTAGCGCCTTTTCTGATGAGCCAGGCCCGGGTCTCTTTTTCACCGGTCGTAAAAAAA
>Ga0172381_10005587_pt1 | contig 12706 bp, 16 predicted proteins | sample Leawel6488metaG_FD_119754 | JGI IMG/M metagenome (GOLD analysis project Ga0172381, IMG submission 119754) | Leachate microbial communities from a municipal landfill in Southern Ontario, Canada - Leachate well 64-88 metaG | ecosystem: Engineered > Solid waste > Landfill > Unclassified | place...
ACAACAATCAACTAACTTCTCTTCAAGGAGCACCGAAGAGTGTCAATGGGCACTTTTATTGCTACAATAATGTAATCAAATTCACAGAAGAACAAGTTAGATCTGTTTGTGATGTAAAAGGAAGTATTTTTGTATGAGGGATTAAATAAAATATGAGAAAGATGCCATACAAACAAGGAGTATTCAATCCCCTCAATCAATTCAAATATAAGGGGAGCACACCAATTATCTTTAGGTCGCAATTGGAACTTTTTTTTTATAGGTGGTGTGATAGAAATGATAGAGTGTTGCAGTGGGGGTCTGAAAGTGTCGTAATACCATATTTAAGTCCTAAAGATGGAAAGATGCATAAATATTTTGTAGATGCTATCGTACTTTTGAAAACTGACAACGGTAATAAAAAATTTTTAATTGAAATCAAACCCGAAAAGCAAACAAAGCCGCCCTCATCAATTAATCGTAAAAGTAAAAAGAATTTATTATATGAACAAATTACATGGGCAGTTAATTCATCAAAATGGAATTATGCAAGAGAGTGGTGTGAAAAGAACGGTTGTGAATTTATTATTCTCACCGAAAAAGATTTGAAATGAAATTACTATTCCAATCTATATTTTATAAAAAAATATGAACGGTTTGATAAATATTTCAAGAGGATCTATATGAGTATTGTAACACGTAAACTTTTAGTCGAAGAACCATCATTCGATTTGCAATATCTTGTTGAAGAAAAAAATAAGAATGAGCCTAGTATACTTTATATTCAAGGTCCGTTTTTGATGAGCGAACAAAAGAATAAGAACGGACGCATTTATAATCTCAGCGAGATGGTGCAAGAGGTCGGGAGATATACATCGGAAATGATTAAGGAAAATCGTTCACTTGGTGAATTGAATCATCCGGAGTCAGTGGAGGTGAACCCCGAAAGAGCGTGTCATATGATTACTGAATTGCGCCAGGAAGGTAATATGTTTTTCGGTAAATCAAAGATTCTTTCAACGCCTATGGGCTCGTTGGTTCGTGCATTGATAATGGATAATGTCAAATTGGGTATTTCTTCGAGGGCGCTCGGAAAATTATTGCCACAAGGCGAAAGTCACGCAGTACAAGGGTTTCATCTTATATGCTGCGATATTGTTCATGATCCATCAGTAGCTAGTGCGTTTGTGAATGGTATTATGGAAGCAAAAAATTGGATACTTGAGCAAGATGGAAAGATTACTGAAGCATATGATATATTTGAGAATAAGATAAATAATCAGCCAAAGAAAGCATCGCATAAAGAAGCTGCATTGAACGAGGCTGTATTGAAATTTATTGCGTCACTTAAAAATTCGACAAAGTAATATAATTTTGTTTATATGTCAAACGACGAAAAACAAAGAATTATTAAGAATGAAATAATTCAAAAACGCACAAATATTTTTTATATAAAATATCCCGATTTATATAAAGAAATACACACCAAGTATCCACAATTATCCGGATATCCATTTATACATAAAGCATATTGGTACATTAATAATATAAATGATTTTCCTGTTTGTGTGGTGTGTGGTAAGAAAAATATACGCAAAATTCGAAATATTGGAAAGGGATATCTGAATGATTGTTGCTCCGCTTCATGTGCATGTAAACATCCTAACACACTAGAAAAACACAAGAAAACGTATATGAAGAAATATGGTGTTGAAAGTCCTTTACAATCGAAAGAGATATACAAAAAATGGAAATGCACATGTTTGGAACGATATGGTGCAGATAGTCCGTTTGGATCAAAGCAAATTCAAGAGAAGATAAAAAATACATGTTTAGAAAAATATGGCACGAACACTCCAAACACACAGGAATGGAAAAGAGAGGCCACCAGACAAAGTATTATGCGAGCATATGGCGTATCGAATGTGAGCCTAATGCAAAACATTAAAGATAAAAAAAAGCAAACATGTATATCTAATTATGGTGTCGATGTTCCACTTAAATCTGATATTGTAAAGGATAGGGTTAAACAGACATGTTTAGAAAAATACGGAGTAATTAATCCGCTACAATTAGAGGAATTTAGAGAAAAATCCAAGCAAACCTGTTTGGAAAAATACGGAGTTGAGTATGTATCTCAAACAAGTGAATTTCAAGAAAGGGTATATTACACTAAGAAACGTCATAAGTCATTTCACATATCCAAACCCGAACAAAAAGCCCATCAACTACTTTTGACAATATATCCTGATATAATTGGACAATATAAGAGTAAGGAATACCCATTTAATTGTGATTTTTATATACCGTCTATTAATACGTATATAGAGTTACATTTTAGTTGGATGCACGGTGGGGAACCATATATTAATACTATTAAACAACAAAATAAAGCAAATGAATGGTTGGAAAAATCTCATGAATTGAATTTTAGGGGTAAAAATAAAATATCATATTTAAATGCATTTAAAATATGGACAATTAAAGATCCAATGAAAAAATATCATGCAGAAAAAAATAAACTTAATTGGTTATGCTTTTATAAAAAAGGATCTTTTTTGGCGTGGTTTGATAAAAAAAATAAATCATAAAGTATAAATATTTAAAACAGAGGAGCATTATGGCGAAAATTAAAAATATAAAAGAATCCATATCGCATAAATATTTGCGCGAATTTGTCAATAGTATAATTGAAAAGAATTATGCGATTGCTAATGCGAATCTAAACGCAGCAATGAATGAAAAACTCAAAGCAAGAGTAACTACAGTTTTACAGGAGAATCCATAAATGAATAAAATAGAAGATGTGTTTAGTCAACTTGGTGGTGATGTCTTAACAGAAGATTCTAAGAAAATGCTTATAGAGGCTTTCGATGACGCTGTTAATACTAGAGTATCTGAGAAGATTGAATTGGAAGTGCAAGACGCACTACAGAAGTTAGACGAAGATCATTCTGTTAAATTGGAAAATTTGCTTGAGGCGATTGATTCTGATCATACTCAAAAGCTTGTTGCAGTTTTAGAGCGAATAGATGAAGATCATTCCGAGAAATTAATGTATTTAGTTAAGAAACATGAAAAGGTATTGAGAGAAGATGCAACTGAATTCAAATCTAATCTTATAAATCAGTTGTCCAATTATCTTGAATTATATGTAGAGAAGGCAGTACCACAAGCAGAACTTAGAGAGGCCGTTGAAAATAAACGCGCACAGAAAATGCTAGATCAGATGAAGCAGATCATGGCATTGGATGATAGTTTTATTAATAGTACTATTAAGGAAGCTGTTGCAGATGGACGTAAGACAATTAATACGCTCAAGCAAGAACTGAATGAGGCTATTAAACAAAATATCCAGATTACACAAACATTGAAAGGAAGAACCGCTGAACTCGTACTTGAGAAAAATACAGCAGGTTTGACCAAGGACAAAAAGAATTATGTTATGAGGATGCTGAGAGATAAAGATCCTGAATATATCAAAGAAAATTTTGAATATGTAGTTAAGATGTTCGATAAAGACGACGAAGGCCAAAGGGAGCTTGTTACAGAACGAGCTACTAAAGCCACGAAAACTATCAGAGAAAAAGTGGATACTCCACGTTCTGATAAACGAGTAGTCACTGAGAGTTTTTCACCTCAAGAAGAGAGTGGTGTTGTCGGATATCTCGATACAATGAAACAGCAAGATCGTTTCACTGTAAATGCTTAATTTAAAGAGTAGCTCTCTTTTAGCATTCTAGGAGAATAAATAATGAGTACAAAAATTGCAGCAGGGACCGCTTACATTAATCCAAGTAAGGCAGACCAGCTTATATCAAAATGGAAGCCTGTCCTTGAATATACTTCAAAGACGGTATCGCCAATTGAAGATGAACATACCCGTTTGAACACCGCAATTATTCTTGAGAACCAAGAAGGTTGGTGTTTGCGTGAAGCTAATGTTGCTGGCGGACCCGGTAATATGTTTGGTTACGGAGGCGCTGGTGGTAGTTTCGGCACAGCTGGTGGTAGTGTAGGTAATCAAGATTTCTATGCGACAGGCGATGCGCGTCTGCCTAAGGTATTAATCCCGATGATTCGTCGTACGTTCCCTGAACTAATCACAAATGAAATTGTTGGTGTGCAGCCAATGAGCGGACCAGTTGGTTTGGCGTTTGCGCTTCGTTATCGTTATGAGGGTGAAAACCTTGATTGGCAAGATCCTTCTCATCGTACATACGATGCAAACACAACGTCACCTCGTTACCGTGGACCATTGCAACAGGGTGCTGATGGACAGGAAGTTGGTTACAACTATCTGAACACTGGGTACACCGGCACATCTTCCGCTAAGTTGAGTGGCGGAGATTCTGATGCTGAGTTCACATTCCTTGATGAAGATAAGGGCGTCGCAGAATGGCTCGCAAATTATGAAATGACTGGTCAGATTCCTCAGATGACAATCGAATTCGAAAAAACCGCAGTTGAGGCGGGTACTCGTAGATTGGCAGCTAAGTGGTCTGTTGAACTAGAGCAAGATCTCAAGAACATGAATGGCATTGATATTGATAATGAGCTCACAAACGCGATGTCATATGAAGTACAGGCCGAAATTGATCGCGAAATGGTCATGAGAATGATTCAGATCGCATTGAATGCTGGTCGTGGAAAGGGATGGTCAACTTGGTCTCCTGCATCGGCAGATGGACGTTGGCTAGGTGAGCGTAATCGCGATTTTTATCAAAAGGTATTAATCGAAGCTAACCGTATTGCTGTGCGTAACCGTCGCGGTGCAGCTAACTTCATTATCGCAACACCAACAGTTTGCTCGATCATGGAGATGATGCCCGAATTCAAGTTCATGCCTGTTAATAGCACGGTTTCGACCCAGCAAGTTGGTGTTGCTAAGGTTGGTACACTAGCAGGACGTTTCACGGTTTATCGTGATACGCGTACTGAGTCACAACAGCCTTGGGTTCGTGGTGCACGTACAACACGCTTAGAGTACGCACTATTAGGATATAAAGGAAGTGAATATTATGACACCGGTATCGTATATTGCCCCTACATCCCTGTGATGGTTCAGCGTACAATCGGTCCTAATGATTTTACACCACGTGTTGGTTTGATGACACGTTATGGTGTCGTAGATCATTTATTCGGAGCAGATTTATACTACCACGTAATCATCGTAAAGGGATTGGGTGAGAGATTTACTCCAGGTGATTCGGTTGTATACTTGTAATTTATAACTTGTTATAGATTATATAGTTAAATATGAAAAAAGGAACTAATTTTTTAGTTCCTTTTTTTATTTTAAAATGGTTGAGTTATCATTGAAACCCCTGTATCATAATAATAAGCACTTATATGAATAGAAATGAATTAAAGATATTTTTAAACGATCAGAAGGTTTTAAGGATTCTCGCAAGCAGCACCAATCCTAACGCTAAATATTATAATATTTATCAGGATATTATCAATGAAACATCATTTCTTCCGGAATATACACGTTTAAAACATAGAATATATTTTATACAAAATGATTTATATGAAAGAAAAAAATGCGAATGTGGATGCGGTGGGTATCCAATTATACCAATTAATAAATATATAAGAGGACATGGCAACAAAATATCAGCCGTAATAAATAAAAAGACACAATCATATATCGATCATTATGGAGTAAATAATCCTAGCCAATGTGAAGAAATTAAAAATAAAAAAAGAAACACGTTTGAATCTCATTTCAATTCTTCACATTATTTCAATTCTTCTGAAGGGCGCGGTGCTATTAAACAAACTATGGTTGAAAAATACGGCGTGGATAATTATTTTAAAACATGTCAGATAAAGAATTATAATAAAAATAGATTTAAAAATGGCGCGGGTGATATTATAAAACGAAAAATTAAAGAATCAAATCTTGATACTGGATTTGAAAAATTGTTAGAGAAATTAGATAATAAATTCGAACCATTGTTTAATCGTTCAAATTATATTGGGGTGGGTAAACAATTATATAAATTTAAGTGCTTGGTTTGCGGTTCTATATGTTATGGTGATATGGGATATCAAAGATTTCCTAGATGTTATACGTGTAATCCTCTTATATCAGATAAAGGAACATCTATTATAGAGGGAGAGGTACAAGAATTTGTATCAAGTATTGAAAATAATATTCGATGTAGGGTGAGAGATTTAATATATCCATTTGAGATTGATATAGTTGCGATAGATCAAAAAATAGGTATTGAAGTGGATGGTTTATATTGGCATTCAGAAACGAACGGAAAAAATAAAACGTATCATATTGAAAAGACCAGGAAGTGTAGAGATCGAGGATATAAATTAATACACATATTTGAAGATGAGTGGAGAAATAAAAAACGTCAAGTTCAAAATAAATTAATATTTGCGTTAAATAAATCGAAATATATATTTGATGCGAATGTGTGTTATGTCAATGAAGTGGATAATATTACAAAAAATATGTTTTTGGAAAAATATCATATATGCGGCGCATATAATAAAAAAACGATAAATGTGGGAATTTATACAAGAAATCGATTACTGATGTTAATATGCATAAATGATAATGAACATTTTGAAATAGTGCGTGTCGTGAATATGCATAATGTAAAAATAAACGGTTGGTGTGACTTGTTGTATGGATATATAAAAAAAACATATAATAAAAACAATATAAGTATACGAATAGATAATAGATGGGATGATATCAGTGATTTTAATATAAATGAAACTAAAGTTGTGATAGAATATATACCACCCCAACCTTGGTATTTGAAGGATAATGTAAGGTATTCTGCGAGTATATTTAATATATTAAAGGAAAGCGGGTTATTGACCAAATATAATATATTGCTGGACGAATATGAAAATTTAAAATTGCACGGATATTCGTGTATATGGGATTGTGGACATACTGTTATTAAATATAATGCAATAACAACCAAATCATTATCTTCTCCTTCTGTGGTACCACTATCAACATTGCCATATAATACAATGTCTATTAGATTTAAAGATAATCTCGAATATACATACCCCCATCAACTGCAACAAAATGAACTTAAAAACGTGCGCAATACTAAAGGGAATCCCAATTCTACAGCATTTTATAATAAAATAGTATTATCGCATCAACCCCATTATTATGAAATTGAGAATAAGTTATGGGCAGAAAATCAAAATAATATAAGGGATAGATTACTTAATAATCGATTAAGATATATTGGCAAAAATGAATATCAAATTAATGATAAGGAAATTTTAAGAGGGTTTAAAATTGCAGGATACTATATTGGGTTTACACATTTTAATCCTTTGTGGATTAAATATTTTATTGAAAAATATAATATATCATCCATATATGATCCTACTGCTGGATGGGGTCATCGGCTACTCGGATCTCAAAATATTAAATATATCGGAAATGATTGGGATGTCCGCACTTATAACGGATTATGTTCTATTACTAAAGATTTCAATTTAAAAAATGCAATCATTTACAACAATGACTGTTCAGTTTTTACGCCAAATGAAGATTATGAGGCGGTATTTACATGTCCGCCGTATTGTAATGCGGAAATATATAATAATAAGACATTTAACGATAATGATGATTATAAATGCTGGTGGGATAAAACGATTAAATGTTCATTTAAACCTAATACGAAATATTTCGCATATGTGATCAATCATATATATAAACAGTTATTGCATGATGTGTGTATAGAGAATAATTTGATTTTAATTGAAGAAACCATACTCGGAAGAAAACTTAATCATTTTCAACTAAGCTCCACAAAAGTTATAAAAAATGAATATATGTGTATATTTAAAAAAAATTACACTTAAATGATAAATATTTTAAAGGATGAACGTATACATTCTTTAACCTTAAGGAGAAACGAAATGTCTATTATACACGAAAATACAATTGGCGGGGGAACACTTGCCTGGACAACTACAGCGGACGGTATTACGGCTTATCGCACAGATTTAGCTAGTGGTATTACTGCAGCAAGAATACCATATTCAGCAGTTGCGGCAGAATCTACTATTACAGCAAACTTATCGACAGGAACAACATTCGTTGCTTTAACAGCTACTACAGTCGCGGAGTGATTGTTTGACAAATGACAAATAAAAACCCATATATTCGAAAGAATATATGGGTTTTTATTTGATTTTTTAAAAATATGTCATAAGATATATTATATGAATAAACCTATATTAACGATTGGAATGGCGGTGTACGATGATTTTGACGGCGTGTATTTTAGTATTCAAGCATTAAGAATGTTTCATGAAGAATGTGCCGATAAAGAACGCGTGAAATTTTTAGTAGTGGATAATAATCCTGATAGTCCTAGCGGCAAAGCAACTAAAGATTTTATAGAAAAATGGGCATTTGGAAAATATATACCCTATTCAGAAAAACGGGGAACAGCGGTAAGAGATATCATTTTTGAAAATTCAATATCAGATTATACATTATGTATAGATTCGCATGTGTTGATAGAACCCGGCGGAATAAGAGCTTTATTGGATTATTATCAAAAAAATCCCGATACAAAAAATTTGATTCAGGGACCTCTTTGGTATGATGACTTAAAAAATATTTCTACACATTTCGGAGAAGAGTGGAGAAGTAGCATGTATGGTACATGGCAAACCAATAAAGCAGAATATGATAAAAGCAAGCCGTTTGAGATTCCGATGCAGGGATTGGGGCTATTCTCATGCAAGACGAGTAATTGGTTGAAATTTAATGATCGTTTTATAGGATTCGGCGGAGAAGAAGGATACATACATGAAAAATTTAGACAAGCGGGGGGGAAGTGCATTTGCTTGCCACAATTAAAATGGTGTCATCGATTTTCGCGTCCAAGTGGTGTAAAATATCCGCTTGCACTTGAAGATCGGGTTTGGAATTATTTTGTGGGATGGATGGAAATTTATAATGATCCAAATCATCAAATGATAAAGGATATATACGAACATTTTAATTCAAAACTACCAGCAGGACGTATTGATATGATTTTTGAAAAGGTTTTGAGTGGTGAGAAAGATTGGAAATAGGTATGAATATTATAATACCTAAATATATCACCAATTATAATTTAAGTCCATTTAAAACTGAAAAGGATGCAAATGATTATGGATTATCATTTAATGAAAAAAGCGATATACCCGATAAGTATGTGATTTATTGGGGTTTGCAGCCGTATGTAGCCAATTATGGTGTAAAATATGGGGTAATGGAAACTGGATTTTTTAATGAAGGGATGTTTATTGATACTATCGGTAATTACCAACATTCATCACTAAACACAAAAACTGCATATAATTTAATTGAAAATTTTGATTTAAATGGAAGGATAAGTGCAAAGGATCTTATTTTTAATTTAAAACCAGAACATCAATCCAAATATAATGCCATATATTCTGATAAAGATATGCCATCTGAATGGACGGGACCAATATTGGCGTTACAGAATCCTGGAGATAGATCAATTCTTGCAGTTACAAATCAGGCTATGTATTATACTTTTGTGGAAGAATGTTGTAAATTTTATGGGAAGAAATTGTTTGTGAAAATGCATCCATGGAATAGCGGAGAGGTATATAACAAATTTGCAGCAATTGCCAATAAATATGGTTGTTTGTATGGTAAGGCGCCTATAGATATTATTAAAAGGGCTGAATTCGTGATCGCATATAATTCTACATTTGCGATTGATTGTTTAATAAGAGATGTGCCATATGTTCAATATGGAATAGGAACATTTTTTAATGCATATGGTGTTATATATTCATCTAATAAATTTCCCTTGGAAATTCATAAAAAAGAAAATGGCCAAAATCTATGTGATTTTTTAATTCATCGATATTGTTTTAGAAAGGATATGACGCAGGATTATTACGTGAAAATATTTAAAGTTTTTAGTGAAAGTAATGAAATGTTTCCATTGAAAGATGAGCTATCTTATGCATCGACGACGCAAACGATATGAAAGAAATACCTAAACATCTTGGAGGACATGCAAATATAACACATTTGGATGAAAAGGTGTTAGATTTTTTTATTAGACGACCTATATTTTCATTTTTAGATATTGGATGTGGGCCTGGAGGAATGGTTGAACTTGCGAAACAATATGGATTAGATGCGAGGGGAATAGACGGTGACATTAATTGCGCAAACGAAGATATCATTATACACGATTATACGAAGGGACCATTAGAATTAGACGTGAATTTTGATTTGGGGTGGAGCGTAGAATTTTTGGAACATGTAGAAAGCAAATACCTTAATAATATATTTGCTACATTTATGTGTTGCAGTGTGATACTAATGACACATGCACTACCTGGTATGGGTGGATATCATCATGTTAATTGTCAAGAATCTAATTATTGGATAGATGAATTCGAAAAAAGAAATTTTTTATTAGATTTAGATCTTACTAAATATATTCGAAGCATATCTGGAATGCGTAGAAATTTTATTAGAAATACTGGAATGGTATTTATTAATCCTCGATAAAAAAATTTTGCATATTAATTATAAATATTTAAAATGTATTACATATTTTAGGAGATCAATATGGCAACAACGACAACCACACTAGCACCGGCAACAACTACTACAACTGTAGCGCCGGCAGCAACTACTACAACTGTAGCGCCGGCAACAACTACTACAACTGTAGCGCCTTGGGTTACTACTGGTGGGCGTATATGGGCTTCACGTAGAGAATTTTTACGTAAGCGCTTATTGGGTTATATTTAAAATGGTTATAATAGGAAAACAAGGTTGTCCTCGATGTAATGTGTTGAGGACCGCCTTTCCATCTATAAAATACATTGAGATACCTTCAATGCACATAGGGCTTGGTGATACTATATATGCTATTGCGCATATGTTTGGAATACACCCTTGTACTAATTGTAAGATAAGGCGCCATTGGTGCAATAAAATATTTCCATACAAATGGAATCAAAAAAACATATCACCAGAAATTGTTAATCTAAAGCAAAAGATTATTATATCAAAAATTGATCAATATCCTATTGTTATGGATGATGAATTGGAAACTATAATTCCAATTGAAATGCTGTGGGATGAATAAAGGCGTTTACTATTATTTAGCTGCGCGTATAACTAAGGTCCGATAGCAATACGCTTGCGTTAGTCACCAGGTACGTCTATTATATCTTTCGATGGCATTGTTAATGCTTCTGCTTTGTCCAATAATGCTTTCATTACTTCTTCACGTGTGGCTACTATAAAATTAGTTTGATTTTTAATTGTAGTTCCGTTATCATATTTATCAAGCAGTTTTGAAGATGAGTCTAATTCCATTTGTTTGAGTTCTTTGGCTGCACGTTCTTTGCGCTTTTGAAGATTGATTTTATTTAGAATTTCGATCGATCCCGTGACAGAAGACATTAATTTCGAGTATGCTTCCACACTATCAGCATTTGCTCCACTTAGGATAGATGATTTGATTGATTCGATAGCATCAACACCTTGTTGTATTAATTCAGAGGATTTGCGAAATATGAAATCATCTACATTATTTTCATCTACCTTTTCAGGGACAGTAGTAATGGTTTTGGGTGGTACCATCAATCCCGTGAGTGATTTGGTGGTTTTTAATTCATTAATCAAATCGTTCAAATCATCTAATGGTTCATTATTTAATTTTTGTTTATCTTTCACAGAAATAATTATCATTTATTATATGAAAGCCCTGTTGAAAAATTCATTTAATGTAGTATTCTTATAAAAAGGAGATAATATATGGAATTGCAAGATGAGAAAAGGGAAGAAGTATATCGATATACATTAAATTGCACCACGGAAGAAGAAGAAGTGCTAAGAAAAATGGCAATAAAAAGATTTGCAAAAGATAGACAAGCGCAACTTGAATATGCAGTTAAATCTGTTATTACAGAAACGATCGACATGTTAGCATTAGATAATTTATCAAAACATAAGGATCGGTAAAAATGGAAATAAGAATATCTATAGGGAATAATAATTGGGTTGTACCATCAGACGCAACACAATCACTGATTAGTTGGTTGAATTCAAATGCGATAAGTCTCGGCAATCCAAGACGTGAAATTCATGAAGTGCTTAATGATGGATCACAAGATCCAAGACAATTGATAATGGAGTAAATAATGCAATTAGAAGTAAAGTTTAAGAAGACACACACAGACGCAAAGATACCTACCCGCAAACACGGCAACAGAGAGTTAAATAGTCATGAACTTGATATGTTGACTAAAGAAAATGAACGATTTGAACAAGAAAGGCCGGAGCAATATGCTGCGGGTTACCGTATTGGTCTTCCTTATGAGCATGATAAAAATGGTAAGATTACTAATTTAATCGCAGGTACTGGGGATACGGGTTATGATATATTTTCGATTGAAGATAAAGAGATTCCCGTAAATGGGTCTGCAATTGTAGATACTGGTATAGAATTAGCATATATATCACCAGGATATTGGTTTAAGATTGAAGCACGATCTGGTCTTGGTTTTAGATATGGCGTGGCACCATTTCCAGGTATTGTAGATAATTGCTATCGAGGAAATTTGGGGGTAAAATTGTATAATTTTTCCCAGGATCATTATCAAGTAAAGAAAGGTGATCGTATTGCTCAGATAGTATTTTACCCTGTGGTTGAACCAACGATTG
>Ga0172381_10005588_pt1 | contig 12704 bp, 11 predicted proteins | sample Leawel6488metaG_FD_119754 | JGI IMG/M metagenome (GOLD analysis project Ga0172381, IMG submission 119754) | Leachate microbial communities from a municipal landfill in Southern Ontario, Canada - Leachate well 64-88 metaG | ecosystem: Engineered > Solid waste > Landfill > Unclassified | place...
ACCAGCTCGCCCCCCTACCAATTTGCCTTTTTGAGGCAATTCCGAGGTTTCGGTACCAGGCTTAGCCCCGATCATCTTCGGAATGTACGATCTAGACTGGTCCGCTATTACGCGTTGTTTAAAGGATGGCTGCTTCTAAGCCTACCTTCCAGCTGTTTTAGACCGGACACTCCTTGTGGATTCGCACTTAGCCTGAATTTAGGGACCTTAACCCCGGCTCCGGTCGTTCCCGTAATGGCCCGCTAGCTTACCCAGCGGAACCCGACTGCCGGTGTCTACGACGGCTGCAGATTCGGAGTTTGACAACAAGGCGACTCCTTTCGGAGCCGATCCCCGTGATCAGTGCTCTACCCCGCAGCCAATCTCGACCGACGCTGTCCTGAGGGACATTTCGAGGGGAACTCGCTATTGCCGAGTTCGATTGGACTATCACCCCTAAGCATGGGTCACCCGAGCAGAATATACTAGCATCGGTTGCGGACCTCCACCGGCCGTCAGGCCGGCTTCGTCCTGCCCTCGCTTAGTTCACATCGGCTTCAAGTCTGATGCGTGTGACTGGTCGCCCTTTCGGACGATGCGCCTTTCTTACGATGCGCGCACTCGCTTTCGCTTCGCCTTTCGGCTCGCCACACACCATCAACTCCCTGGCTCTTGCTTCGAGAAGAACGATGCAACACTGGCCTTCCATCTCGCTTCCGCCCTCTCAGGCGGTCGCTTCGACAGAGGTATCCTTTCGCGCTGCATCAAATTGTAACCATTTAGTTTGAGGCTCTTTTGACAGCCCTTTCGGGCGCCTTTTCAGCTTTCACTCGCGTTACTAATTCGCTATCGGTCTCAAGTTATATTTAGGGTTGGCGGTTAGTACCGCCGTATTCACGCCCGATATTCGACGAGCGCTACTCTTTTGATTTCTTTCCATTAGACATTGAACTACGGGGCTGTCACCCTCTATGGCGCGGCTTTCCAGCCGACCTCGAATCTGTCAATGGATAATCCATCCCACATCTCCAGCACATTGCTGTGCAGGATTCAGAATGCCCTGTTCGGCTTTCAGTCACCCTTACTTACCGAATCCCAATTGGTTTCTTTTCCACCCGTTACTAGAATGTTTTAATTTTCGGGGTATCTACACCTTTCGGTGCACCGCCCTATCTCAGGATCAAAGGATGCATGCGCCTCCCCTGAGCTTATCGCAGCTTGCCGCGGGGCCTTGTAACTACTTGAGCCAAGCCATCCACTAAATGGCGTAACAAACATATTATTTTTCGCAGTCGCACTTGCGTGCGACTACAGTCCAGAAGCTTGCGCTTCTGAACTTGGAACTCACTTTGTGAGTATCAGTCGCTCTCTTCGTACTCGTGAAGTTGCCCTAAACTCCTGCCGCCTTCATTTCTACATCCAGCGGCTCTCAACATTCGTGGCAAAGTTAATGCGGCTCGCGCCGCATCCCTGCTTTTCCCAAAGGGAAAACACAGCTCATATCCCCGAAGGGACGGTGAGTATGAAACAAACTCCTCTCCAACCGCGAGCGGTGGGATATATTGAGGGGTTCTCGTTTGATTTGTGATTTCATCGCAACCAGACGTAGAGTCCGGCGCTGATGTTGGCCCCTTCTTGGAGCCAAGTCCTGCGTGGGCTTTTATCTGTGGCGGTTAGTTTATAAAGCTTCCGTCGCTTCGGCGTGGGATGGGAAAACGGGCGAAAACGGCCCCCTAAATCTTGCCGCGGGCATCTACCACCCTATCAATCACACCTCGTGGAACTTCCTCGCCCTCTCCGCGCGCTGGAAGAGCGCGAAGCACGCCCACGCGAGGAAGATTATCGCGCTTGCGCAAATTATCGGCAGCGTCACGCCGATGGAGATTATCACCCCTGCAATTATCGGCGGGATTGCCTGCGCGGCGGCCTGGATGGACTGGTTGATGCCCAGTATTTCCCCCTGTGATTCCCTGCCCGCAAGGTTGGAGACCACGGTAACCGTGTTGGGATAGGTCAGGCCTGCAAAAAGCGCCACTGCCGGGATGAAGAAATAAACATGGGCGGCATCCGTCGCCAGGAGCACCGCGCCCACCGCGAGCGACAGGCCGAGGAACGAAACCTGCAGCACCTGCTCCGACGTGAATCGGCGCGAGATTGGCCGCACCACAAACCCCTGCGTGAGGGCGATGCAAAGCCCGATGAATGCATATATGTCCCCTATGTGGCCCGTGCTGAAATCGAAGCGCTCAATGAGATAGACTGACAGGAACTGGGTGTACATGGTGTATCCGAACATGTAGAGGAAAATCACGATGAACATGGTGCGGAGTGAAGGGAGGCTAGCCGCCCTTTTCAGGTTGGCAAAGCCCATCCACGGGCTCATCGGGGTGTGCACGCGCACCTTCAACGTCTCCTCAAACCTGAAATAGACCATCATCATGTTGGCAAGCGCAAGCAGCGCGGCTGCGAAGAACGGGGTGGAGAAGTTGAACCACGGCACCACCGACGGGTCGGAAAGCTGCCCGCCAAGGTAGGGGCCGATGACAAAGCCAACCCCGAAAGCCACGCCCACCAGGCCGAAATTCCTCGTCTTGCTCTTCTCGTCGGAAATGTCCGCTATGGCTGAATATGCGGTGGCCATGTTCCCTCCGGTGAACCCGGAAACCATCCTCCCGATATAGAGCAGGGGCACGTTGCCCAAAAGCACGCCCGCGGCAAACACGAGGTAGCCGAGCATGGTGCCTGCAAGCGTAATCAAAAGCACGGGCTTCCTCCCCCTGTGGTCGGAAAGCGCGCCTATTATCGGCGAGCCGAAAAACTGCGCCAAGGGGTATGCCGCAATGAGCAGCCCGAGCAGGATTCCGCGAATCCCGACGCCATATCCTGCAGGAAGCACCCCGTGCTGCACGTCGAAGAACATGGGCGCGAGGATGGGTATCGCCAAGCCGAGCCCTATCATGTCTATGAAAACGACCATGAATATGGGCAGCATTGAGGGTTGTTTTTCCTGCATGAGCCGCTTTCCTTGCACCATTTATTATAAGTATTTGTATTCCGCCACGGGCAAGAACGTGCTGCGCATCCACCGGGGCTTTCGCAACGCCAGCGCCGCCCCGCTCCATAAGATTTTAAACCCATCCCCCCCTAACCCGTCTGCTCTTCCTAAAAAGAGCCTATGAAACTCCCTTTGCCAAGCAAGGGGAATTGAGGTGGAAATATGTCAAAAAGTTACGTGAAGTTTGAGACCCCAGCCGATGTCAAGGCAAAGGCGCTTGAGGCAATCACTGTCGCAGCCGACACGGGGCGCATCCGCAAGGGCGCGAACGAGGCAACCAAATCCATCGAGTCAGGCACGGCCACGCTCGTGGTCATCGCAGAGGACGTGGACCCTGAGGAAGTGGTCATGCACCTGCCCATGCTCTGCACCGAGAAGAACATATCATACTGTTATGTTACGACAAAGAAGGAGCTCGGCACCGCCGCAGGCCTTCCTGTCACATGCGCGGCAATCGCAATCGAAAAGCCGGGCAACGCAGCCGAGCTTGTGAAGAGCGTCCAGGAGAAGGTCGCCAAGCACGCGCCTGCAAAAGCAGCCCCCTCCGAGGCAAAGAAAGAGGAAAAGAAGCACGAGCACAAGCATGATGAGAAGAAGGAAGCTGCTCCTGCCGAAGCAACGGCTGCCAAAGGCGGCGCCCAGTCGCCGAAGGCGACTCGGGAGCCCGATGCTGCCAAGGAAGGCAAGCACGCGCCCGCCGAAGGCGGCGCCCCCGCGCCCAAGGCGAAGCGGGATGAAAAGAAGGCCGGCAAGCCCAAGAAGGAGGCAAAGAAGGAAGCTGCCCCCAAAAAGGAATAAACGGTGTTTGAATGGCTATTCAATCAGCAATACCAGTCGAGGTCGTGGAAGTGGTCGTCAAGACCGGCATCCACGGCGAGGTCTACCAGGTCATGTGCAAGGTCCTTGACGGCAAGGACAAGGGGCGCGTGATCCGGAGGAACGCGAAGGGCCCGGTGAAGAGAGGCGACATCATGATGCTTCTCGAGACCGAGCGCGAGGCCAAGGAAATCAAGGCCAAGTAGGAATCATGAACACAAGGTGAAAATATCAAGTTGCCGCTTCGGCGGCAACTGCTGTTTTTCCCATCAAGGTGAAAAAAATGGCATATTGTTCGTTCTGCAACAACGAGGTGCTCAAGGGCACCGGCGAGATTTACGTTCTGAAAGACGGCACCACGCTCAACTTCTGCGGAAGCAAGTGCAAGCGCAACTCCCAGAAGCTCAAGCGCGAAGGAAGGCTGATGAAGTGGACAAGCAAGACGCTCGTCCTGTCATCCGACAAGAAGGCCCCCGAGAAAAAGGAGTCCGCGCTTTCCAAGGACATCGAGGCCAAGCTCGCCGAAAAGAAGAGCACGGCCAAGAAGTGAGGCCGGGCGCGACGCCCCGAGCACGCACGTGAGGTGTTTTCATGGAAAGGACGCTTATCATCCTCAAGCCCGATGCAGTCCAGCGCGGGCTTGTGGGAAAAGTGCTTGCGCGATTCGAGGAGCGCGGCTTTTCCATCGCAGGGATGAAAATGGTGGTGCTTAGCCAGGCTCTCCTGAAGGAGCACTACGCGCACATTGCCGACAAGCCGTTCTTCCCCGGAATCGCGAAATTCATGTCCTCGTGCCCAGTCGTGGTGGCGGCAATTGAGGGCAAGGAAGTTGTGGAAGTGACGCGCGCGATGTGCGGCCCGACCAATGCAAGGAAGGCCGCGAGCGGCACAATCCGCGGCGACTACTCCCTTTCAATGCAGTGCAACGTGATACATGCGTCCGACTCGCCTGAGAGCGCTCAGAAGGAAGTCGCGCGCTTCTTTTCGCCCGAGGAGCTTCACAGCTACTCCCGCATGCTGCACGAAATAACTTACTCTGCGGACGAGAAGCAGTAAGCCGAGGCATCTCTTTTCCATTTTCCGTTTCTTTCCTTTTTCCGGTTTCCGTTGTTTTTTCCTTCCAGTCAAGACAGCAGCAGCCCGATTACAAACAGCGGGTCGGACGCCTTTTTCTTCGCCTCGCGGCTGGCAATCATGCCGGACAGCTCAGCGCGCACCTTTTCGCTTTTCCTCGCCTTGCCGATTGCAATGTCGAGGAGGAAAGGCAGCTTCCCCAGCCGCTGGAGCGCATGCGAGCTTTTGATGTCGTTCCCAATCTCTTCCCAGAGCGCGCGCTCGTACTCCTTGCATTTTTCCCCGCTCACCGCGCCCGCCTTTGCAGCTTCCGCAAGGGTGTCCGCGCAAATCGCCGCGCTTTTCATCCCGTTGCCAATCCCTTCCCCTGAAAACGGGTCCACAAGCGAAGCCGCGTCGCCGACAAGGGCGAATCCGTTGCCGGAACACGCGCGGTGCGCGGACGCAAGGGGTATGCTCCAGCCGCCCACCGCGCCCTGCAATTGCGCGGACTCGAGCCTCCCGGCAAATCGCGGGCTTTTCATGCACGCCTCAAGCACCTTCTGCAGGTTCGCTTTCTTGGCAAGCATGTCCGACAAAAGCATTCCCACGCCGATGTTCGCCTCGTCCCCTGAAAGCGGGAATATCCAGAAATATCCCGGCATGCACTCGGGCAGGAAGTGTATTTCCACATTCCCGCGCAAGCCCTTCACCCCTTTGTAATAGCCGCGCACCGCGGAGCAGCAGTGCTCTGCCTTGGATGAGAACACGCCCGCCTTCCTCGCGACAAGCGAGGTTGCGCCGTCCGCGCCCACCACCAAATTCGCGTAAAAGTCGCGAAGCGTGCCGTCCTCCATCTTCACTTTCACGCCAGAAATGCGCGCGCCTTCGTGCAGCAAGTCAACAGCCTCCGCGTCTTCGATGGCGGTGCACATCTTCTTCGCGCGCTGGAATATTATGTTGTCGAATTCGTGCCGCCTGCACACAAAGCCCGAGCTCCTTTCGTCGCTGCCTGCCGCAAGCGGGATTTCCACTTCGGTGCCGTTGGGCGAGGAAAAGACAAGCCCCGAGCTTCTCTGGAACCCTTTTTGCCGCAGCTCCTCCTCGGCGCCGATGCGCGCAAGCACGTTCAATGCCTTGCCGCCAATCGCATCCCCGCACACCTTGTCGCGCGGAAAGTGCGCCTTGTCCAAAAGAAGCACGCGCACCCCCTGCTGCGAAAGCAGGCACGCGCACGCGGAGCCTGACGGCCCGGCGCCGACTATAATCACGTCGTATTTTTCCATGGAAACCACTCGTTGTTTAAGGGCGAACCTTTATAAACAAATTGTGTCAAAAAAAGATTATAAGTGTGTGGAGGGGTCATGATGAACAAGTTATTCCTATTTGCAGCGTCTGTGCTGTTCCTGCTTTCCGCATCGTTTGTTTTCGCAGGCGATTCCAGCAGCGCAGCGGCACCGGCAATTTCCAGCTCGGCCACGCCATCGGCAGGCACTTCAGGCTCGGCGCATGCAACTCCTTCCCCTTCCACTGGCACAGCGCAGGCGCGTGCTGATATTTCCCCCCGTACGGCAGCAGTGCAAAAAGCAAAAGTTGCCGCCCCTAGGGCAGCAACAGACTATTCCCTTGTCATAATCCCGCAAAACACAACGCTTTACGTCGGCGATTTGCAGCAGTTCACAGTATATCTTTACCAGCCCAACGGCTCGCTTTCCGAGATATCAAACAGCTATCTCTCATGGTCCACTTCGGGCGGCATAGGCACCATAGACTCGACCGGCATGTTCGTTTCAACAGCGCTGGGCAACGGCAGCGTCACCGCCGACTATATCGGGCCAGCCCTCACCAACATGACGTCTGTGTCAGTCTCCGCAGAGGTGCAGGTGGTCAGCAACGCCCCATCCCTCACCAGCGGCTCCTATTACGTCCTGATATCCCCCTCGTACGCACGGATTGCCGTCGGCTCGTCCCAGCACTTCATGGCCAAGCTTTACGACAGCAACGGGACATACATGGGGCATGTGCTCGACTCCGATTTGAACTGGTCGTCAACCAATCCATCAGTCGGCGCGATTGATTCGCTGGGCGTGTTTTCCGCGCTTTTATCGGGCAGCGCATTGGTGAATGTCGCCTATGTTGGAACCAACCTCACGAACGTTTCTTCCCAGGGCCCTGCGAACATCACGGTCTTTTCGCTTGCATCATCCAACATTTCAAGCATTGCATTGTCCCCGAACCCGGCATCTCTTTTCGTCGGGCAGAGCCAGCAGTTCGTGGCAACCGCGTATGACGCATCGGGCACTGCAATAGGCGTGCTTCCAGGCTCAAGCCTGAACTGGTCCTCGACTTTCGGCGCAATCAACACAAACGGCACATTCAGCGCAACCGCCCCAGGGGCCGGCACAGTGTCGGCAGCCTACAATAACGCCGGCATCTCGACACTCCATGCGAATGCGAGCGTGTCAGTTTCGCAGATGGCGCCCTCCACGGGCGGCAGCGGCTCGGGCAGCGGCAACGGCGGCGGCTCCTACCAGACGTCTACAACCGTTTCATTCTCATGCGTGGGAAAGGTCGGCAGCGTGAAAATCACGGTTTTTGACAGCAAGCTGCACAACGCAACTGTGGACATATTCTACCTGGGCGACGCGCGCACCAAGGTGTTCACGCAGGAAATAAGCGGCACCAGCGAGGTTTCATTCACTCCCAAAACCGCGGGGGATTACGAGCTGCGCGTCTTTGCAGGGGCTGACCAGTCCAGCGCGCGATTTTCCGTGCCTGCCTGCGGCCCGCAGGCGACAAACGTGACGCAGAACATCACGGTGCGCCTCGAGCCTTCCCGCGAGCTTGTGCTCTCCAAGCTTGTGAATTACGCGGGCGGATTTTCCAAGCGCTTCTCGGTGTACAAGACAACCGACGGGCAGACCGAGTCGTTCGAGTCCGACGTCGTGCTTTACTTCAACTACACCGGCAACTCGACGAAGTACAGCTTTGACATAATTGACTCGGTGCCCTCCTCAGTGCTGTCCCGCTCCAGCCAGATAACCTTCGCGGACAGGCCCAGCGTGGTGTCATCCGCGCCCAACTTCGAGTGGCATGTCCAGTCCATCCCGAAAGGGGGCAGGCTCTCGTACACCTACAGCTTCTCCCGCCCGCTCACCGCGCAGATGATAGCGCTGTTTGACGCGCCAGCCATCCGCTCTTCAGAGGTTGTGCCTGCGCAGGCAAAGCCATCCTCAGGCCAAGGGCTGCTTGCGGCGAGCATTGGCCCGATATTCGGCCTGACGCTCCCGCTCCTTGGCGTGGTGTTCGCGTTCCTGGTGCTGCTCGCGCTCCTTTACTTCTTCCTGTTCGGGAAGAAAAAGGAAGACGAGTAGGCGCGCCTGGCTTTTTTCCGTTTTCTTTTTCCCGCTTAGCCAGCGCGCGCTATGGCGAAAACAACTGGCCGGGCCGCTTTTGCTTTCCGGCTCATTTGTGGCTGGCTTTTGCTTTTGGGCTCTATCTTTTCTTTTTCCTCGCAAACATGAACATGGCAGCTGCCAAGCCTATGGCTGCGGCAATGGCAACCACAGCCATCACCAGCGTGCCATTCCCCTGCTGGCCTGCAGCCTGGCTTTGCTGCTGGCCCGAGGCTGGCGGCTGCGCAAGCGAGGCGGATGGCGGGGCCGGGGGAATTTCCTGCTGCGCGGCCTTGCGCACAACAACAACCTCCACGCTTGCCGACGGGCATCCTGCCGCCATGAACTCGCACGCCGCAGTGGCTTTCACCATGCCGCGCCCTGCTTGTGCCGCTGTGAAAACCCCGTCGGAGCTGATGTTCCCGATGCTTCCGTTGACGCTCCACGCAGTTGAATCGTTTATGCTGTTGCCATATATGTCCGTCACAAGCGCGGCAAAGGAAACCGCCTGGCCGACCTCGAGTGCCGTTGCGCTGTTTTGCGAAATCGCCACTTTCGAGGCCGAACCTGGCAATACTTCCAGCGCCATTTCGCAATACGTGGCGTTCGGGTCTGCAGGTTCGCCGCTTATTGCGTAGAGCTTGTAATTCCCTGCGTATCGGCTGGAAGTGTAATCCACCGCCTGGGCCCTCGCCAAGCCCCTGTTGATTTCATGCTGGTTGGAAAAATTCCCGCCAGTCCCGTTCCATTGCAATTCCGGGCAGTCCGTCCGCGTCCCGTTCAGGCTCGAGCAGTCTGCGGCAATTTCCTTTTCCTGCATCGGGTGCATTGCCTGGAGCTTAGGGATGATTGCGCAGCGCGCCGGCTCCACCGTGATGTTTATTGTGGCGCTCAGGTCATATCCGAAGTTGGATGCCCTGTAAAAATAAGTGAGCGTTCCTTCTCCGGCCTTTTTTGCATGGAAGTAGCAGGCGTTTATTGTTGCATTGGCTTCCCCCAGCCCTCCGGTAACGACGCATCTTGCGCTGCCGCTTCCGGAAGTTTCCTGCCCGTCAGCATCAAACAGCCTGAGCGTGAAAAAATAATTTTCGCCAACCGTCATGTTTTTTGCCTCCAGGCCAACGCCGTTCCTTGGGATGCTGGTGTCGAACCTGACATTGACCGCCGGCAGCTCTGCAAAAACAGTGGTGGCCATCAGCAGCGCCACAATAACTGCGGGTATCGGCAATTTCATAATATCCCCCTCTTGCTAACCTATGCCTTGGCAAACAGGAACGGCTTGGCGCCCGCCCACACCCTCAGCGTGTTTTTCGAGGTGAATGCGCGGAAGCAGTGCCCGTCAATGAAGAACTGCGCGCGCTCCGGCGCGGCGAGCCTCAGCGTGCAGCGCGCACTGCGCGCCAGGGCGAGCGGGCGGAAAATCCTGCGGAACGGCGAGATTGCAACCGCCTGGTAGCGCGCGTCCCCCTTCCTCATCTGCTTCCCCCCGCACGAATAGCAGTAGGCCGGCGAGCCTGTGGGCGTGCAGAAGAGAAGCCCGTCCGCCCGGAACGCGAAATGCCTTTTCCCTGCCGCCAGGTGCAGCGAAAGCACGCGCGGCTCCGGGTTCCTGACGCCTATCTCATTCAGGGACGGCGGCATTTTTTTCCCGTCTATGCTGCACTCAAGCACAAGCCTCTTCTCTCCTTTAAGGCTGGACAGCACGCGCGCGAGCTTCCCGCGCCAGTTGGCAAACGTGGATTGGCAGATGAAGCTCGTATTGCTCCCTATTGCAAAATACGGCGTGCCGTAGTATTTCTTGTGGTAAAGCACCGTGCCGTCCCCGCCAATCGTTATCGCGAGCTGCGGCTTCACCGCGCGGAGCGACACGCCGCGCGCAACGAGGAATTTCTCCACCTCGCGCCTGAGCGCGGCGGTCTGCGGCTTTTTCCGGTTTGCAAGCACGATTGCGCATTTCACCTTCATCAAAGCACCAAAATCAGATTTTGAACCTCTTCTCGATGAAGCGGCGCGATGGCAGCGACTGCGCGCCCTTGCGGAGCACCTTTGCAGCCCCGACCGCATTTGCAAAGCGGACGGACTCGAAGACCGAGCGCTTCTCCACCATCCCGCAGACAAAGCCCGCGCAGAACGCGTCGCCCGCCCCGAGCGTGTCCACCGGCTTCACGTTGAATGGCGGGACGGTGAAGGACGACATGTCCTTTGTTTTCACTATCACTTCCCTGCCGCCCTGCTTTATCACGCAGACCATGTTGTACTGTTTTGCAAGCCTCGCAGCTTCCGCCTCCTCGCGCGAGCCGGTGATTGCAAAAAGCTCCTTGCGGTTTATTATCAGGAAATCGCAGCGCTCGAATATCGGCGCCAGCTTCTTCTCGCCGAGCCGGGACGCCGCCCTGCCCGGGTCGAATGAGATTGGTATGCCCACCTTGTGCGCAATCCTGCTCCCTGCGTCAAGAAGGGAAAACGCGCAGCCGCTCATGTGCAGGAACCTGGCGCCGCGAACATAATCCTCGTCAATCGCGCGGCGGCGGTCCGCCACGCCGAGGTCCTCAATCACGCGCACCTCGCCGGCGGCATCAATCAGTATCACCGAAAGCCCGCTCATGCCCTTGAATACCTTGACCTGGGAAACATCAACATTGCGGCGGTGCAAATCCGAAAGCAGGTACTTGCCGTGCCTGTCAGATGCCACGCTCCCTATCACGCCTGCGGAATGCCCCAGCTTGACAAGGTTCACTGCCACGTTTGCCGCGGAGCCGCCCCCGCTCACTGACGGGTGCATGCGCATAAGCGCGGTCTTGTCGGGGTCGGGGAACGCCTCGACGTAATTCCTGATGTCGTAGACTATGTGCCCGATGGCCGCTATTTCCGGATGCATGCCGCCAATTCACTGCCAGATAATTTAAACATTCGTGGCATTATCATGCGCATGGATGCGATGCCGAAGGAAAGGCCCGGCGCTGGCGCCATGCCTGAAGAAAGCCCCGAGCAGAGGCTGTCGCTTCTCCTGGGCGGCGCGCTTGAGCAAAAGGTGAAGGAAAAGATTGATTCATTCGGCGGTCTCCTGTCGCGCGAGGCGGCGGTCATCATCCTTTGCCAGGAAAACGGCATTTCCGCCGAGAGGAAACTGCCCCTCTCCGAGGCGCGCGCCTCCATGCTGCCATTCTCGTTTTCCGCGCGCGTGGACAGGATATTTCCCGTCCAGCAGTTTCCCGGCGGCTCATTTCGCACGGTGCGCCTCCACATTTCCGACCAGTCCGGCGAGGCGACGCTCGTGCTCTGGAACGAGCAGGCAAAGCTCGCGGAAGGCGGGATTTTTGCGGGCGACGCCATAGAATGCAGCGGCGCCTATGCGCGCGCAGGGGAAATTTCCATCGGCAGGGGCGGGGGCATCTCGCGCGCCGGCAATGGCACGGCGCTTGCAGTTGCAGGGCTCAAGGCCGGGCTGTGCAACGTGCGGGGGATAGTGGAAAAAGCCGAAAGCCTGCGGGCTTACCGCGACAGGAAAACAGGCGCGGAAAAAAGCATGCTCCAGTTCTCCATCTGCAGCGGCGGCAAGTGCTGCCGCGCGGTCTGGTGGTCCCCGCCGGGCGACGCGCCGCAACTGCGCGAAGGCGCAGAAGTGGTGCTAGAAGGAGCAAGCTTCCGGGATGGCGAGCTCCACCTGAACTCATTTTCAAGGATTGTGGCGGGCAGCGGCCCGGGCGCAAGCGGGAAGGCCGGGAAATTCCTTGGCGCAGCGGTTGACGGCAACGAGGCAATCCTCTCAATCGGCGCTGAAAAGTTCCGCATGCCTATCGGCAATGCCCTGCCCATCCTCGGCGTGCAAGCAGTGCCGCGCGGCGTGGCAGTTGCCACTCTCCTGTCAATAAAGGCGCGCGCGCTCGAAGGGAAAGAGGCGCACTATTTTTCGGAAGGCAACAGCCTGGCGTCCCTTAAGTTTGAAAACTAGGGAAAAAATAAAAAGGAAAAAAAAAGCTGAAAAATTTCAGATGCACTTGCCTATCAGGTTCTTGGTGCCGTACTGCTTTCCGGTCACTCCGTTCGGCGTGGTGTAGCTGATGGTTACGTTGTAGTCATAGACCGAAGCAGAAGTGCATGTCGGTATTCCGGCGGTGACCACCAACGTCTTTGTCTCGCCTGCTGCGAATGTAGCATTGGTGCCAGTGATGGTAACTGCTGCTCCACCGATTGTCATTGAAGTAAGGACATATGGCCCGTTCGCCTCCATGTTCTGCACGCTCAGGTTTGCAGCTGCGCCCGACAGGCCGGCGTCCAGTATCGCGAACGGCCTTGCCTGTCCTCTCCAGTAAGACTGGCTCTGCGTAATCCTCGCGTCAGCCGCCATCCCAGGGAAGAACCCGAGAAGCGCAACAGACACAAGCGCCACAATCAAAACCACTGCC
>Ga0172381_10005589_pt1 | contig 12701 bp, 18 predicted proteins | sample Leawel6488metaG_FD_119754 | JGI IMG/M metagenome (GOLD analysis project Ga0172381, IMG submission 119754) | Leachate microbial communities from a municipal landfill in Southern Ontario, Canada - Leachate well 64-88 metaG | ecosystem: Engineered > Solid waste > Landfill > Unclassified | place...
AAAGAAACATTCGAATTAGTCTTATTAAGATTCAAAATGGCATTCATTTCGGCATGAATTTCATATTTCTCTGAAAATTTATGATGCAAATCACGTATTTTATTCACTTTAATGTTTTGAATCCCCTTAAGATTTGGTTCCCATGTAGGTTCTAGTTCGTGCAGTTTATCGAAATTTACACTATTATCATCAAAGTTGAATATAGCATTACAATTAAGCATACCCGAAATTGTGCCATTATATGACGTTATTACACATCTACCCTTTTTGTTGAATATACAACAACCCACTTTCAAACGAGCACAAGTAGAACCCTCTTTCCAAACCAATGAGGTTTTCTTAAACAATTCGATATTTTTATTTGATATTTCAAACATAATGGTTAATATATAAAATTATGACTAATATCGTAGGAGAATCAACAGTAAATAATGTAAATAATTTTACAAATAACAAATTTGATATAATTATATCAAATTTCCCAAATTTTACTGGATTAACTATCGATTTAGCTGAAGTTTATGCTAACATAAAGGAATTCATGATTCCTGAGTTATCATTACAATTATTGGAGTCTTTTTATCTTCATAACCGAAGAATAAGTCCAGGTACACAAGGTACTAGAAATTTATCCAGCATAAGCATGAAAATCATAGCTGATAGTGCTCTTAAGAACTGGTATTTGTTTTATTCTTGGATTATCAATACTAGAAATGGTATAGGTGTAGATTCTAAAAATTGTACGCATGATAATTGTATAAATCAACTAATTGTTAAATTGAAAGACAATAAGAATGTTATTAAATCTTCTTTAACATTTCATAATGTTTTTATAACTACTATTACCGATTTATCATTAGTCTATGGCAGTGCGGAAGATTATAACTTCACCATTACTATGGAATATGAATATTTCGATTATAAACTAGAGGAAATATGAGTTTTTTGAATTTTATAAACCCAATGAGTAAATTCTTCCTTAATACAAAGGAAGATGCTAATACCGAAAGGGAAAATGCTCTTAATCTAAACCGAGTAGGTTATAATGCTACTGATATAGCTACTTATCGAAATTCGGCTAATTCGTTGTCTTGGAATTCTATGGAGAGCAACGGTATCTTATTCGATGGACTTACTGAAAATAAGAGACAAAAGGTTATTCTTTATCGAGAAATGGCTCTATACCCATTAATAAGGAAAGCTTTAAGTACAGTAGCAGATGAAACTATTACTGAAAACACAGATGGTAATTGTGTACTATTTGGAATTAAAAAGGCTTATCAAAAAGAAATTCATGAAAGCGAATTGAAAGAATTAAAAGAACAATTCGATTATGTAGTAAACTGTGTCATTAAACAAGAAAGACTTTGGTACTACTACTATCAATGGCTAATTGATGGAGAACAAATATGGGAAAAAGTACCCGATAGTTCAGGTAAAAAACTAGTTGGAATAAATATTTTACCATGTTATAATACAATTCCTATTTATTACAATGGAAAACGTATCGGCTTTATGCAAGATGCTTCTTTATTTGGAAATGGTATAGATAAAGGAGCTTCTCCAAAAACATTTAACGTGAATCAAATTGCATATTGTAATTATGCTTTCTGTGGGGAAGCGCCAGTAAATAACATATATGGTTATCTCGAACCAGTCATTCGTCACGTAAATCAACTTAGAGCAATAGAAGATGCACTAACAGTTTATCGTGTAACTCGTGCTCCAGAAAAGAGAATATTCAAGATATTCGTAGGAAAAACACCTCCTGCTCAGATTCCTGCTAAAATAAAGAAATTGAAAGAAGAATATCGTAAAGAGTTGAATATAGATGCTAAAACTGGTGTAATAAACACTAATAATAGGGTTCAATCTTTTACAGAAGATTTCTACTTACCAATTTTAAGTGGCGGAGAAGGTTCTTCACTAGAATCTTTCAAAGGATCGAATGAATTTAATGGCCAAATAGAAGATCTTAAAATGTTACGTCAACAAGTAGCTGATGGATTATTACTACCAGCTGGCCGTTGGGATGATACGGGTACACCTACTACATATAGTTCTGCTCCAGAACAAAACATGACCGAGATTTCATTCCAGAGAATGTGTCGAAGAAATGGTAAAACATTTTGTAATGATCTAATTTTGAATGTGTTTATATCTCAGTTGAAACTTCAAGGTTATAATAAAAAGTATCTGGATCCGGCAATTTATAATATCAATTTTAATAATGCTCAAGATTTCCAGCGTATACGAGAATTATCTATAGCCGAGAAAATATCCGGCATTTTAACTTCTTATTCGTCATTCTTACCAACATTAGGTAATTCTAAGAATGATAGTGAAGATTTGAGACCGTTATTTGCTAAATCATTCTTATTCGAAAATATATTAGGCATTAGTGCTGAAGATATGATGTTTAACGAAGCCGAGATTAAGAAAGAACAAGCTAAGTTAATTAAGTCTAATGAAGAAAAAAATACAGAAGGCGGTAAATCAGATGAAAATGATGATTCCGACGTATTCTAAGTTGATAGACATTATTAAACCGTTATTAAAAGATGAAAAAATAGAATTAATATCTAGACCAATTGTGCCTATCATTTATATCGAATCTATTAATGATAGAGCTGAGTTGATTAATAAAATAAAAGAATTATTAGATAAAAATGGTGTTAAAACTAGTAGAGATACAAATGGTTCTTATTCTAAAACTGCACAATTAGCAGTTAATGGTGTGAAACGTAATGCTTTTATGATAGTGATTAAAACACCAGCTTATTTGAATGCAAATTATAATTCAGCAATAACAGAATTAATGCCACTTATTATACTCATATTAGATAATAAACAAAAACAAAACTTGAATGATGTAGAAACATATTCACGAGCATATGTTTATGCCAATAATAATAAAAAGATATTATCTAGATTATATAAAGGGAAATTAGATAAAGTATGGGCCTTTTTAGCACCAGCTAATATAACAAACGACAAAATGGAGGAAGCTTTAGCTATAGCTAGATGTTATAAAAAGAATTTCCAATATCAAGTTGAAAATTTTAAATGGACGGGATTCTTAAATATGGGAACTAACACTTCGGGTTATCGTGATAGAACTGATGTTATTTTAGGTCCCAAATTGAGAATTTCATTAAAAAGTCATGCTGTAAGTGATGATGTGTTTTTGCATAATACTTCATTATATCAGTTTATAAACAGATTAATACCAAATTTGACCTATTTTAACTTGAATAAGTTTCAAATTTTTGAGAAATTGATAAAGAATTTGAATACCACACCTAAATTGATTAGAAAAGCATTACATATTATAGTAGGTAATTTCAGATCTAATGCCGAAAATGGTTATAATTATATTGTTATATCGGATAAAACTTATGCCTATGTAGCTAAAACAGACATTATTAATGTTTGGGCTAATGCTATGAATAATCCAAAGTATATTTTCGAAAATATAAAAATCGTTAACAATTCGTTAATAATTAATACTAATAAAGAGACATTTAATATCGATTATGTATTATACGAGAATAAAAATATTATACACGCCCCTTTGAAATTCAAATTGTTACTCAAGTGTTCAAATATTTTACGATAACATGACACTAAATGGAAGTATTTTTATCATTCAAATATATATTTTAAAAGGGATTTAATTATGATTGTATTAAAAGAATATAAAATGGCAGAATCTACACTTTCCAATGTTAAAAATTCTATTGCTAATGTTTGTTTGAATTGGTTATCTAATTCCAAAGTAGAAAAAGAAATCAAACTTAACGGTGTTGACATGGTAAAGGATATGATCAAAAATGATGTTAATGACATAATAGGTCATGGTACTAGCAAAGTTGCTGGTTTTAAGTTCATTAATGCTCTGGCAAATGCTAAAGGCGGATATTCTTTGATGAATACACTTAAAAGCTTCATGTTAGCTGGTGATGGTATGGGATTAGGTGAAAGCTTAGATAATGTTTCCAAAATTGTAGAATTCTTGAAAACTCAGATCTATGGCAATTATAATAAAATAGAAAATCCCGTTGTGGCTAAAAAGAATGGCAATGGTACTATCTTGATAACATTTAAATTTCCTTATAAAGCTACTAAACTCGATATTATCGATATAGAAAAAGAAATACGTGATAATTCTGAAATGATAGGCCACTATCTAGAAGTAGCTGATTTTGATATCAATTCTACTATTACAGATGAAAACACAGTAGAAGTACTAATAACTCCTAGTGATCTATAATCATAAAAAGAGCTCTAACAGAGCTCTTTTTTATTATATTAGATATACCAATATTGAAGAAATATACGATAACTTTAATATTTTACAGATTATTTTCATTTAGATTCATATATGGCATTTTCAATAATGCTAATCAAATTCAATTTTGAAGATTTGTCAATATTGCCTTCTAGATCAACAAAACCACCAAGATCTAGTAGAATTCTGTCGGCAATATAATCTATAATCAACTAGGCAAAGTTTTATTTTCTTAGTCATATTGTGACCTATCCGAATTAATATCATCAATTATATTATCTATGGTATTTCTTAGACCAGTATTTTCCCAAGCATCCAAGTTACCATATCTATCCATGAAATCACCGAGATCTTCGATAATTCTATCTACTAAATAATCTTTTTCATCAGAAGTAAGTTCTATTTTCGACATAATTAAACCTCATTTATATTTATAACCAATTTAATAATTTTTAATTGATTTAAGCAATTCGTGATAATGATCTGTTATATTCAGTAATGTTGTGTATGATCCGGCGAGTTTACCACTATTATAAGGTTTAGATTCATCATCATTATTCATCTTATTAGTGATATCTGTCAAATAATCATCCAGCATAACACCGAAGTTATTAAGTTTTTCTTGAATAGTCATATGTTAAGTCCTATCTTGATTTAGATCATCAATTGCATTTTCAATAATGCCCATCAAACCAGGTTTAGAATATTCATCAGTATTGCCATCTCGATCTACAAAATCCCCCAACTCTTCGAGAATTCTGTTAGAAATGTAAGCCATATCAGCTTGGCAAAGTTCTATTTTATTAGTCATATGTTAACCTATTTTTTATTAATATACGAATATATTATAAGTTTCGTAATATTTTTCTATAAAAAGGTGTAAACTTTTAGTTAATGCCGGATAATTGTTTTTATTCAGTAGTATATACACCTTTAAGTACAATTTTATCATTATAAAATACATCTAACCCATTAGAATAATAGCCATTTTGTTCGGAATAACATGGAACAAAGATCATGAAATTACCAAAACCAAAACGAAAACCATAATTGTCGCACATCTCGAAATTCAAAGACTCTGGAAAATCAATATCTTTAATTTCATCCGAAATCTGATTAAAATCGGCATAATTATAGACCATATTTACTTGGTCATTATCATCACTAGCGGAAATTATGTAACCGTTATCAAATTCGAGGTAGTTATCATCTATCTTCTTAACATGCATAAGTTAACCTCTATATTTAGTCTTCCATATCAGTGGGTTCATTTTTTACTCCAAGATCAGAAATAACACACCAAGAAAATATAGATACCGGATATTTTTCTCCTGTATCAAGGCAAAGATGAAGTCGTACCATATAATCATAATCATTGGCTTCTTCATAGATAAACACAGTTTTATCACCGAAATCTATACTATAATCATAGTTTTGTTCATTCAAAATTTCGTAGTAATTGTGATTGTAACAAGAAATATCTTTTCGGTATTTCAGTTTTAGATTCACATCTTTAGTAAATTGAAGATTGGCCATGATTAACCTATTAGTTTATCCTAAATATAAGAAATTTAGCAAACCGCAACGTATTGTTTAATCTGTATTGTAGTTCATAAGATTGTCTATTGTGCTTCACCTTGTCTGTATAACTTGTCAAGAAGTTCATTGACAGGGCCCGTCAATTCTTCATCGATGAACTCTGCACCGCATTTCGTACAACGGAAGACCGGCATTTCTTTGATTTCAAGAGTTTTGCCTTTATATTCATAGGTATCTTTTACCAAGACTCTCTTTACTTCCGCATTGCAAATTGCACACTTTTTCATAATGATTCTGACTTTTGCTATTGTTCTTTGAATGAAATGATGTCGGTTACTTAATGATATCCTTCCAATTTTCAACTTCAATTAAAGTTTTACCATCTGCTGGGCTTAACCACATAGATCCATTTCGAATACTAATTGGGCCAATAGGTAAATCTGAATTACCTGTTTTAAGATTACTCCTAGTAATTCGCCTGATAGTTCTATTATATTTACGTTTCCAGTTCTTCATAGTCCCAGATTTAACCGAACAACACCACCTAACTATCAAATTAGACGAGCGCTTCAAATATTTTCGATATGAATGGGACATATTAGTAAACTACCTATTAGTTAAAGACCAATGAAATTTCTCTCGTCAATACCGTTAAAATAGTAAAATATACACAATTACTCAACTAAAATTAGAATTTATCCGATATAAAATTCACAGAACGTACTCTCTTGATCGATTCGTTCTACTGCTGCATCATAACGTTCCTTAAATGAACTATACATAGAATCAGCATTCAAAGTTCCACCACCAGTCAAACTAATGTTGTACTTACGAAGAGCATTTGACCATATCATTCCGCATTTCGTGATGACCATTTCCCTGAATAATGGATCATTGAAGATTTTAGTAGTTTTTTGTTTTTTGAAAACTCTCATAAGGCCAGTTACAGGAGCAGTTGGTGTAGGATAAATTACTAATTCTTTTTCAAGTTTGTTGTATTTTACACGATACGATTCACCGAATGTAAGGTTTAGTTCTTTAAGCCATATCAAGCTAGAATTCCAGTTCCCAAGTATATCGCCATAACCAGCTCTTGTTCCCCAGCAAGTTCCTGAATAAGTGTAAGTATTAGCAACATTTCCCAATGCAAGTGAATTAGAAACGAAAAGATCATTTAAGTTACCAAGCATACCGCCAAGTTCGAAATCAACTATAGATTCTAGATCATCGCAGATTTTATAATGAGTCATACCAGGAACTAATTGGAAAGCCATATAATCATCTATAGAGCCTATATCGAGATAGTATTTTTGAACCCATCTGACACAATCCAATATGACAGCATTCATTTGATCTTCTGATAATTCTATACAGATCACCGGACTGCCTAAATTGAGTAAAATCCAGTACCTCATTTCAGCCATGCTTGATATATCACCAGCATTTATCAGAGGATCTTTATTTTTACAATAATCGCTCATATTTGTATATATTATAACTCTGATATATAGTTTTATATAGGGTTTATAAATATGGCCGAAACTAATAATTTAAATCTGTTTACATCTAATCTGGTGAATTTGCCAGATCCTGTTAAAGCACATGAATTCCAATGTATTTTTGAAACTACAACAGATAGTCCATTGTATAAATTGTTCGGTAATAGTGACGATTTAACTATTAGAGCTAGAAAAGTTTCAGTACCACAGAAAGATTTCGGCGAACTATCAACTGAATATCTCGGAATGAAGAGAGTTTTTCCAGGAAAAGCTGTTGTAAATGGTACAACAGGTATTACTTTCGATGAATTTCAAGACTTATTCATTACAAAAACTATGCATTTATGGCAATCTTATATATTCAACAATGGTATTTATAAGGATATTGGGATTAATAATGCTAACATAGGAGCTGCTTCGAGCAACTATTTAAGAGATTATTCATGTACACTTAAAATATACATGTATGATTCAGCTCTTTCAAAATTGTTACCATATTATTACTTACTTACCGAAGTTTATCCTAAAACAGATGCTGGTTTCGAATTAAACTATGAAACAGATGGTAAAATTCAAAAAGAAATCACATTTAACTATAATAACTTTGAAGTAGTAGATTCAACAACGATTTCATAAAAAATGGCTCCTAAAAGGAGCCTTTTTTCACATAATGAAATCTTCCATTGGCCAATCTTTCTTTTTACACTTGCAATTATATTCAGAGTTAGAACTTTTCTTACCATCGGGACAGATAGTTTTCCGATAAAAATGGAATTCGTTTGGATTTACTTCATAAGTTTTACACAATTTGTTTTGTTCATAAAACTTCATAACTTGATGATCAGTCTTGACATTATATGTCCAAACTACCTTATAAGATTGATCGGGAAAATAATAAACTATTACATTTTTCTTATTATAATAACTAACACGCCAATAATCGGTATAGTCAAAAGATACACTATCTTTTACTTCAACTCCTTGTTCAATAAAATCATAATATTCTTCTTTATTATCTTTATAATATAATACACCATCATAAAATTCATCATTTTTGGTATAATATCTGCGAATTTGATCCTCTTCACCGGGATTAGTAGTCTTTATATAGAAATTAGTATCTGTCCAATTACTATCGGGGTATTCGAACAATACGTGATCTACTACTTTAGAGGAGAACATACTTGCATTAGCAATACAAGCAAAGAAAAGAAGAATTTTAATCATTTTTTATCCTTTGAAATTAATGAATTCATTCGAAGTCATAATCTTGATACCGAGCTTTTCAGCCTTAACATTCTTACTAGAACCAGAATCAGTATCATCGGTAACTAAGTAAGAAAGTCCTTTTTTAACAGAACTAATAATTCCACCATTGTCTGTTACCATTTTTTCAAGTTCCGATCTGGGTTTGCAAGCTTTACCTGTGAAACAGAACGAATAACCATCTAGAAAACCAGATTTATTTTTCGGAATTTCAAACTTAAAATAATAAAAACATCTACTCATATCATCTATTTTGTCATAGATCTCTTTATAAAGATCCATTTTCACAGAATCAGATTTAATCGTGGGAATATCCATTTTAATGAAATCTTCTGGCTTAATACGACGAAATACTGTGAGATTATAGATTGGATGAATATAAAAATCTTTAAAAATAGGCGTATTTTCTAGATATTTTAACTTTTTCTCACCAAAACCATCTAGATCGAAAAGACTTAGAAAAAGTCCCAATGTGATTGGTGTTTCTAACTTTTTATGAAGATTCTCATATATTTTATTACCATTTATGCCATTAGCAACAGAATAGAAATACTTTTTGTCAGCAATCAATATATCAGCAATTGTAAAGCTATGTTTAGTTAAATTATTGCATATTGATTCACCTGCTCCATCAATTTTTAGCAATTCGAAGAAATTACGGAATTTATGAGATATTTTAGCAGGACAATCTGGATTAATGCAAATAATAGTTCCATTATCCTGAATTTTGAGTTCTTTACCACAAACTGGACAATTTTCCGGGATATTTAGAATGTGATTTTTCAAATAGTCCGAAAAAATTGAATTATCTATCATATAGTTCCTTTATTATTTCAAAATATAGGAAAACTAATTGTTAATCTCAATACAAAAATCAAGAAATATCTAACATTCCGCCACTGGGACTAAATGTAAATTCACAAAGATAGGGTTTATCTATAAAAAAGTAGTCCATTCTTACAAAATCAAATACTTTTCCATAAGAATCTGAAGTTTTTCTTATTTCGGAAAGTGATTTTAGCATCATAGAATTTAGATCATCTATAATTGGTTCACCACCTATAATATGTTTACTCTTTTTGCCATTTTCATCTACACAGGCTAAAATAGATACTATAGATTTGTTTATTTTCCGAGATATTTCGATAACTTCTAATTTACCATTAAGATAATATAATTGCCAATCTAGAGGTTTATCTATTAACAAGGGTTGAATTAGTACACCAGGTTTTATAGTTTCATATTGTTGTTCATAAACTGGAGAAATATAAGCATAATTTAGATTTAACCAATTATCAATTTTGTTTTTCACAAATGTCGGATCATAGTCATTAGTTATTATGATATTCCAACCTGAACCATGATTACATTTAACTATCAAAGGTTTAGTTAAATCGGCTAATATTTCTACATCAAACGACTTAGTATATTTGGAATATAGCTTGGGTATTAAAATACTGTTTGGTACACGAGAATAAACACCTATTTTATCTGCAAATTCGGATTTAATCGGATCTGGATTATCAAACATATCTTTTAAGATATAATCTCTTAAATTTTCAGGTTTTTCAATATTTACTGAATAAGGCAAATGTTTCAGAGATAATGTTTTTCTATCATTGCTGAAACGCATAGAGTTATATGAACTCTGATGTAAACCTTTAAGCCATTCAGTTTTATATTCTTCTTCAGTCATGGAATTTAGTATACTTCGTTATAGGCCAAAAATCGATCTTTTCAGACCATTTTTTAACCAAGTAATCACGTTCACTTAAATAATTATACATATTTTCACTTTCTTCTCTTCGACCAAGAACAGTAGAAATATCTATAATATCCAGATCGTAATGTTTAGATAACAATTGTAAACACATATCAGTTTCAGCAAAATGATAATCATTCAAATTATCATCGAATATCAGATTTTCTATTGCTTTTCGATTAAAAAATAGACAATTTCCAGCTAGTGTAGCCATTTTAGAATGATCTCCAGCCCAATATAATAATCTACCAATTCGATCAGATTTAACTTCACCTTTGTCATCTAATTCGAGTTGTTTAGTTTGGCCCGCTCCAAATAGCTCTATACCAGTAATAAATTCTCCATTTTGAGCTAAAATACTATTACCTATGATACCAGCACAACCTAAATTAGAATGACGCTTCAGCTTAAACTCGATAACATCTTCACTAGTTTCAATCTTGATATTATCATGTTTCAAACAAAACCAATCAGATTTAACCAAAGATAAAGCATAATTATATTTTTTGGCTATATTCAAACTAATTTGTTTCTTACCAAAAACTAACGAATCTGTTAAATATATACCATTTTCACGATTAGCTGGCAAATCGTGACACAAGATAAAAGTTTGCATAATACAAATATAAGATAATCTAGTGAGTCATTTTCGATATGAATTGGTCTTGTGTAAGTATTCTATCACAAGAAACTTCTAAATCTAATGTTGTATAACTCGAATAATATTGATCTACTATTTTAAACTCTTCGTTACTATGTTGAATCTTCCATTTCTTAATTACAACTACGAAAGGTAATTTGAATACCCCCATCATGATATACATGTACCATAAATAAGAACCGGCAAATGATTTATCGAAATTGTTTTGTGCTACTCTTTCATTATCATTGCCACCTAATGTCCCCGTATCTTTAACTGTTTCGTTATATAATGTCTTTCCTGATGCAGCTAAAGAATCAAAAAATCCGCCCTTGTTATCTTTGAACGTTTTCATAGTATTAAATAAGACATGAGATATATCTATTACGCTCTTATTCATACTTTCCACTTTAGATCCAAGATCTCTCCCGATACTATATTCAGAACCATGTGTCAATCCGCCATAATTAGCTAAAACTTTTTGTAAATCATAACCCGAACTGAAATAATCTAGTGAACCAGCACGACCTACTATTTTTCCATTGGTGTTCATTTTATTGGGTATAACCAAGTTCAAACTGAAATTTAGATGATTATTACCATTATATACGCTTCCCGTTGCACTATCTAGTTTATATTTGGGTTCTGGCAATGAACCAGTACCAAATTGTACGGATTGTACCATATCACTATTCATAAGACTATCTAGTTTCGAAATGATGAAATTTACTATCAGATTTTCATTTTTAGCATCTTCCCAGTTAGCACTATCTGAAACAGCTGGTAGTTTAGTTAAAATACCATTTACAGTTACAACACCATTAGTCAATATTATATAATTGTTACCAAAAATCTGCAACATACTTCGGTTAAAAGTATAAACCGACATATTGTTTTGATTACTTAATTTTTTAATTTCATCAGCAGTAAGTTGCATCTTATTCATATATATCTTAGAATGAATTACGAAATATATGATATAAATGACACTTCTTTATTAGTTGGAAAGACTGATTTGTCTCAGATCGTAACAAAAATTGAATACCAAAAAGGTTTCTTTTTATGTAATCATAATGAATTATACACTAATATTTCTAACATTGCACGAGCTAATAGCGAAGAATTCATTAAAAATGGTGAAACTCTATTCAATATGATCACCAGACATGATGAATTAGATACGGTAATATTAGCAGAAGGTGAAGATTCTAATCTAGATTCATATTTTCAAAGAGTGAATCGCGATGAAGTAATGAAATTCGATAGTTATTCGTCATATTTAAGAGAAGAAATTTATCAAATTAAGATTAAATTATGGACTGAAGTGTTATATTCTTCATTCAACTTGAATAACTGGTACCGAACATATAACATGACTATGCCTGAATATAATATCGATCAATTTTTAGATAACATAGTGAAAACTAAAGATTTCGCATCATATTTAGATACACTAGATGAAAACATTTTGGATTTATATGGCTCTAAAATGAGAGAATTAAGCAAAATTCTTATCAACAAATACAGATCTGAGATTATCGAACATTATAATAACATAGTATTATCTAATGAAAAAATTATATTAGTTAATCCGATTATTTTAGACATCTATATGAGTTATTCTTATGTTCGCGAATTCAACAAAACATTTCCGAATATAAACGTAAAAGGCATAGCTAAGAAAAGCTTAAGCTTATTAGGTAT
>Ga0172381_10005590_pt1 | contig 12698 bp, 10 predicted proteins | sample Leawel6488metaG_FD_119754 | JGI IMG/M metagenome (GOLD analysis project Ga0172381, IMG submission 119754) | Leachate microbial communities from a municipal landfill in Southern Ontario, Canada - Leachate well 64-88 metaG | ecosystem: Engineered > Solid waste > Landfill > Unclassified | place...
CTCAACTTTTCTAATGCCTTAGCTTGAATTTGCCTAATTCTTTCTCTTGTAACTCCAAATTCTTCACCTGTCTCTTCAAGAGTGTGCATCACCCCATCATCTAATCCAAAACGCATTCCTAGAATCTTTAACTCCCTTGGAGTTAAATCGCTAGAAATTTCTTTCAACCTTTCTTTTAAAAGTTTTCTTGAAGCTTCTGTGTTTGGAGCTATTGTTTTATCGTCTTTTATAAATTCTGCTAAAACACTGTCTTGTTTGTCTTTGTCTTCTCCTACTGGCGTTTCCAAAGAAACTGCTTTCTGAGCAATTTTTCTTATATGATGGACCTTGTCAACGTCCAAACCCATTTCAGCTGCAATCTCTTCAGCTAAGGGCTCTCTCCCTAGTTCCTGTAAAAGATTTTTTCTTATTTTTGTATATTTTGAAATAGTTTCAATCATATGCACTGGGATTCTGATAGTTCTTGCCTGATCCGCCAGAGCCCTTGTAATTGACTGTCTAATCCACCAAGTAGCATAGGTTGAGAATTTATACCCTTTCCGCCAATCAAACTTCTTAACGGCTTTAAATAGCCCTAAATTTCCTTCCTGTATTAAATCTAACATAGTAAGATTGGGCGACCTGCCTACATATTTTTTAGCAATAGAAACAACTAACCTCAAATTTGCCAAAGCAAGTTTATTTTTTGCGTCTTCGTCTCCGGCTTCAATTCTTTTTGCCAGCTCCTTCTCTTCTTTGGCTGTTAGAAAAGAAGACCTGCCAATTTCTCTTAAATACATTTGAATCGGATCTATCTTGCCTAAAAGAGCTTTTTTGCCTTTTTTCTCTTTTTTGGTTTTTGGCTCCAAAAATTCCTGCATTTCTTTTATTTCAATCCCTCTTTCTTTAAAATTGTCATAAATCCCTTCCAATCCTTCGATGTCTCTTTCTATTTTTGGAAAAGCATACAAAATTTCCGAGGTTGTAACAAATCCCCTTTCATCTCCTTTTTTTAAAAGTGCCTCCATTTGGCTTGGGTCTATATAAGATTTTTTTACCCTAGTTTTAATTTTTTCTTTTTTAATTTTTCTTTTTTTACCCAAATCTTTCTTCTTTTTTGGAGGCTTTTTAAAATTGTTCAGCTTTTTTTTATTTAGTTTTTTTACCATACCAGATTATCTTAGTTTATTAAATTAAACTCTTTAATTAAATTTTGTGTTTTTTCAAAATCTTTTTCTTGTTCGGCTTTTTTTATATCTCCTGAAATTTTAGTTCGTCTTGCTCTTATATTAATATCCTTTAATTGACGGAGGCAAAGCTGAATTTCTTGGCAATCGTCTTCTTCGTACTCTACTTCAGCTTTAAGTGCCAGAGTGTTAAAAAAATCTTCATACCCAGCTTTTTGTAAAAAATCTGCGAACGCAGCTTTGGTGTCTTTATCCTCCAAAATTTTATCATTTTCAGTCCTCGAGGTTTGTTCTGCGTTAATTTGAGATAAATTTCGAGATGGTAAACCTTTTTTTATTTCCCTTATAAAGTCTTTTATTTTTTCGCAGAATAACCCATGATGTTGATCCTCAATAAGGCTAAGGTTCTCAGGATTTTTAAATATTAAAGAAATAATTTTATCTTCTAAAAGTTTTTTTCTACCAACTGACTGCCCTTCTGGCACAATAATCTTGATATCGGCTTTAATTTCTCCAGTTTGCGCTAATTGTTGATGATTGTCCAGCTTTACGCTTCTTAACTCCTCTAAAACAGCTTCTTCTTTCACTCCTAACTTTTCTGTTAATTTTTGGACCCAGTGCGATTGCTCAATCTTATTCTGCAACCTTTTTATGGCAGGCAAAACAATTTTTCCAATTATTTTTTTTCCTTCAGGATTATCTTTATCAAAACCGATGAAAGCAGAATCAAAATAGTAATCCATTATTGTTTTTGATTTATCCAACGAGTTTTTCCAGTCTTCCGGGTTTTCCAAAATAATTTCTGCAGGATCTTTTGCCCCCTTATAAGTATCTATAACTTTGATGTTAAAACCCTGAAATTCAGCTAAGTTAATACCTCTTTTAGTTGCCGTATCTCCAGCCAAATCCATATCAAATGCCAAAAGTAAATTGTCAGAATATCTTTTTAAAATGCTTAAGTGTTGAGGAGTTAATGCAGTACCAGATACGGACACTGTATTTTCAAATCCAGCTTGATGAGCCATTATAACATCTGTGTAACCTTCTGTTAAAACGCACTGATTATTTTTTCTTACAGCTAGTTTTGCACTATTCAATCCATAAAGGACATTGCTTTTATTGTACAAAAGAGTCTGCGGAGTATTTATATATTTTGCAGTTTCTTTGTTGTCTGCATCCTTAAAAACTCTGGCGCCAAAACCGATGGGCTGAGAATTTAAATCAAAAATCGGGAAAATAATCCTACCACGAAATCTGTCGTAAGGATTATTGCCTTTTTCTGATTGAACCGCTAGGCCGGCTTTTACAATTTCTTCCCTTTTATATCCTCGCCCAACTAAAAAATCCGATAAACTCTGCCAAGTATCTGGCGAGTAACCAATTTTCCATTTTTTAACGCTTTCTTCTCTAATGCCACGCTTTAAGAGATAATCCTTTGCTTCCTTTCCCCAAGAGCTGTTTCCCAACTGCTTTTCAAAAAAAGAACAGGCCAAATCGCAAATTTCATATAATCTCTGTCTTTCAGTTCTTATTTTTGGATTTTCTCTCTTTATTTCAACACCAGCTTTGTTGGCTAAAAGCCTTAACGCATCACCAAATTCCACCCCTTCAATTTTCATCACAAAATCAAAAATACTGTGCCCAGCACCACACCCAAAACATTTCCACATCTGCCTAGCTGGAGAAACAAAGAAAGACGGCTTTTTTTCTGAATGAAAAGGACAAACGCCCCTGTAATTAGCGCCTGTTTTTGTTAGCTTTATGTAAGAGCCTACAACATCCACTACATTAAGCCTGCTTTTGATTTCTTCGATTTGAGAGTCGCTCACGCTCCTTTCTACCAATTACGTATCTAAACGAATTACGAATACGATTTATATATTAGCAACAGATTAGTAAATTAGTAGCCTACGGTTTTTATCTTAACACAAACCGCCTAAAAATCAATCAAATATTTTGACTTTCTAGATGAAAAATTTGTGAATAAAATGTTTGACAGGGGGCTGTTTTGAGCATAAAATAAACTAATGATAAACCCCGTAAAATGGGGTTTTAATATATAAAATAAGCAATGCTTAAAAAAGAAAATAAAAAAATATTGTTCCTTCAGGCGTTTCCTTTACAGGGGTGCGGATCAGGAATTTATACCAGAGAGCTGGCAACAGAAATAAACAAAGAAAAAAACATGAAAGTAGCTGTTGTATGCCCAGAAATCAGAGAAAACGTTTCTAACCTTAAAATATATCCTCTAGAATCGCCTTTTCATGTTTCGTTTACAAGTCATCCCGATTGGCCCGTTTCTCATTTATATAAAAATCTTTCTTCGAAAGAGATTATTGATGTTTACAAGTCATTTTTAACCGGAACAGTTAAAGCAGTTGAAGATTTTCAGCCCGACTTAATACATGTACAGCATGTTTCGTTACTGTTGTGGGTGGCTAATGTAATAAAATCAATATACGGAATAAATTTCATCGTGACTACTCATGGCACAGGCATAGTGACTGCAAAAGAACAAAAAATGTACATTCCCCTTTCTCAAGATGCATTAAGCCGAGCAAGAAAAATAATTGCTGTAAGCAAAGACAACAAACAAAGGCTAGTCGATACTTTTGGTCCAGATTTTATAAAGAAGATATCAGTTATGCCAAGCGGAATAAACATAGAAAAATTAACTGCTAATAGCCCAATTAAAATAATAAATAAAAAATACGGGCTGAACGGTCAAAAAGTGGTTCTTTTCGCAGGGAAACTAACAAATATAAAAGGCACAGAATATTTGGTGCAAGCAGCTAAAGATATAAAAGGAGATATTTATGTTATTGGCGACGGACCAGAAAAAAAAAATCTAGAAGATCTTGCAAGAAAATTGGGTGCTACAAATATAAAATTTTTGGGCTACATGGGAGATGAAAGCAGAAAAGAATTACTTGAATTTTATTATAGGGCAGATGTTTTTGTAGCTCCATCTGTGTCCGAAGAAGCTTTGGGATTAGTTATTCTTGAGGCAATGGCTTGCAGTACCCCAATTGTAGCAACAAAAAGGGGAGGAATCCCCTCTTTAGTGAAAGACGGTGTTAACGGTTTTTTAATCAAATCAAAAAACAGTAAACAACTTGCAGAAGCTTGCAATAAAATTTTAGAAAATGATTCGTTGGCTCAAAAAATGAAAGAAAATGCAAGAAAAATTGTTGAAGAAAAGTTTTCGTGGCAGAGGGTTGCCCAAAGATATAAAAGAATATACCAGCAATCATTTACAAATCCCAAAAATGGAAATGAAAGTGTAAAACCAAAACCTCATAGTTCTCCAATAAATAAAATAGAAAGTCAAAAAATTTAAGTATGGAAATTCTATTTTTGGCACCCCTTACAAGAAAAATTACACCTCAAATTACAGCTGCTAGACCACGTCTTATCTTTGATTTAATCTCTGAGCTTAAAAAAAGAGGACACAAAATTACTGTTTTAGGTACAGGCGATACTAAAATCCCTGGTGTTAAAGTTATTCCGGTTATTAAAAAAGGATTTTATGAGCTCGACGGATCATTTGAAAATCCTTTCTATGCCCACACTTCTTTTTTGATAAAACAAATGAAGATGGCACAAAAATTATCATCTAAATTCGGCCTAATTCACAACCATTGCTACCCAGAATTTATAAGTCTATTCTTAGAAAAGAATATAAAAACTCCAATGGTTACCACTCTACATATGGTTATGACTCCAGAATTAGATGAGGTTTTATCTCTTTTTCCAGAATCTAAAATAATATCACCTGCAATGGCCAAAAAATTGGCAAAAAAAACAAAAATATACAAAACTATAAACCCAGGAGTTGATACAAATTTATATAAATTTGAACCTAAAAAAGAAAACTATCTTTTGTGGGTCGGAAGGCTAGGCAAAGCAAAAGATAAAAACAAAAATTTTATTGATCCAAAGGGTGTAAGGTGGGCTATAAGTTTAGCAAAAGCAACTGGATTAAATTTAAAGTTGGTCGCAAATGTTGAAGATATGGATTTTTTTAACAAAGAAGTAAAACCCCATTTATCAAATAAAATTAAATGGATTGGAAAAGTTTCTTCAGAGCAACCTTTAAATAAAAAACAAATAGTCCGTATAATGCAAAAAGCCAAAGTACTTTTGATGCTAAGCGAATCTTTCGGCGGACTTGTTACAAGAGAGGCACTATCTTGTGGTACTCCGGTAATTGGGTTTCCTAAAAAAACTTATTCAAAAATTGTAATAAATGGGAAAACCGGATTTTTAGTCCCTAGAAAAAAAGGGCTAAACGGGCTTAAAAAAGCTGTTGAGGATATAAACAAAATAAAGCCGGCTGATTGCAGAAAACATATTGAAAAAAACTTTGGTCTTGAAAAAATGGCTGATGAGTATGAAAAAATATACAGGGAGGTTTTAAAAAATTAATCTAATAAAAAACCCCGCCATCGGCGGGGTTTTTTATTAGATTAATTGCTGTTTTTAATTTGTTCAGCTAATTTTTTAAGCTCTTCTTGATCGACTTCTTTTGTTTTTTCTAACATCCAGTTTAAAATGCTCAATCCGTCATTTTCGTATCTTGGAAGAATATGAAAATGGAGGTGAAAAATGCTTTGCTCAGCTGTCTTTCCATTATTATTAAATATATTTACACCGTCAACTCCCAAAGATTTTTGCAACAGACTCACAACTTTTTTTGTCGCAAAAATTACTTCTTTCAAGATTTCTTCTGGGGCATCAAAAATATTCTCAAAATGTTGTTTTGGAATAATAAGACAATGCCCTTTTGCCATAGGCTTTATATCTAAAAAAACAAAAACTTTTTCGTCTTCAAAAATTTTTTTTGAAGGGATTTCTCCTTTTACAATTTTACAAAAAATACAATCCATAAACGAAATTTTTAATTTCCAATTTTTAATTTTTAAATAATTCCCTAATGTCTAAATCTTTAAACCCGCCACATTTTAGACATTAAAAATTTAAAAATTATTTAACCTGATATGTTAAATTAATCGTGATGCTAACTTCTGTCTCACCTGGTTGCACAACCGGGGCTGGAGCAGATTCCATTACTCCTCCGCCCATACTAACTGATTTAACAGAATCGTACATTGAATAAGTAGAATTTTCGTAAATATTTATTATCTTACCCAAATTAATGCCGGATGATTTCGCCAAATTTTGGGCTTTTTCTTTTGCCATAATGATTGCTTTGTCTCTTGCTTCTTGTTTTGCCTGCTCTGGATCTTCTAATGTAAACTGAAGGTTGCTTGTTAAATTAGCTCCTTTTGCAACCGCCTGCTGAAGAACCTCACCAACTTTAGTAAAATCCCTTATTTTAACATTTAGGCTTTGTTCTAAAGTATAGCCTTGAAAAACTCGTCCTGATGCTTCTGTCCAGTTATAAAGAGGAGAAAGACTGTAATTGGCTGTTTGTATATCTTTTTCTTCAACACCTTGATCTTTGACTGCTTTTATGACAGCATTCATTTTTTCTGTATTTTTTGTAATAACTTCTGATGTTGTTAACCCCGTTGTAGTGACTCCAAGACTAACTTTAGCTACATCCGGTTTAACGTAAGCCTTGCCCTCTCCTGATACAGTAATCTGATTTATGGTCTGTTGATCAAGGTATTTAAATTGATAAATCATTTGACCAACAAAATAAATTAAAACCCCTAAAACTAAAATAGCTATCAACATAAAAAATCTATCTGATAGCTCAAATTTTTTATTATTTATTTCGTCCATAGATATTAAAAAATCAAAAACTTAAAAAAATAAAAATTGATTTTTAGATTTTTAGATTTTTAGATTTCTATTAATTAAAACCAATTAAAAAGTTTTGCGATGAATAAAACGTAAATCGAAAGATAAAATGCTCCTTCCCACATATGAATTCTTCTGGAAATGCCCGATATAACAAATAAAAGTGTTGCCAATGCCATTACGGGAACACCAATCAAAAAAGTTTGACTGTCTACTGATAAAGTTTTAAACAATCCCGGAATTCCTATAACAACCAATGCATTAAAAACGTTTGAGCCAAATATATTTCCCAAAGCAAGTTCTGATTTACGTTGCCACGCTGCTTTTACAGAAACAAGTAATTCTGGCAAAGAAGTTCCGATTGCAACAGCTGTAATTGCAATAACGCCAGTACCAATATTTAGAATGATAGACAATTCCACCAGCGAGTCTATGAGATACTTTGCACCCAAAATCAATCCAAAAATACCAGCTATCAAAAATAAAAAATCTTTAACAAATAACTTGTGACGTTTAATTTTATTATTAGACGTAACACGAGTATTTCTTCTTGTCTGTCTTGATGGAAGAAACTCTAAATTTTCTGAAGAATCATCTCTGTCTTCTTTGTGCAAAATTGTATAAAGCAGATATACGCCGTAGGTTGCTAACATCAAAACTGATTCTCCAAAAGTTATTTGTTGATCCCAAAGAACCCCAAGAAGCAAAACCGTGCTTATGGCGAGAAGTGGCAAATCTAAATCAATTAAACTTTTTGTAACAACTAACCTCTTTCCGACAATTGCCGAAATTCCCACAATAAGCAAAATATTGGCTATATTAGACCCGACTGCATTAGCGGCAACTATATCTGTAACGCCCCTAAATGTCGCCACAAGAGAGGATATAAGCTCTGGGAAAGATGTGCCCATGCCCACTATTAAAACTCCCACAATAAAAGGCGAGAGACCAAACGCCAACCCAATTTTTTCTGCACTTTCAATAAGCCAATCGGCTCCCTTAACCATAACAGCCAAAGAAATTACAAAAATTATTACCCAAAAAATTAATGCTGTCATATTTTTTAAAAAAATTAGCCCAAAAATTCTATTAATTTATAGATTAAAATCACCGGCCAAACAAGAGCCTTTAAAAACCCCAATACACCCTCCCAGAGTGTTGTTGCATGTTGAATATAATATATTAAAGCTCCAATAAAGGTCAACCCATAAATTCCACCCGTAGCTCCATTACAATCGATATGTTTACATTTTTTTTGTTCTTCCATGCTTTTTGTGGTGCTGTAGACATCTACAGCAATTTAATATTATTTTAATTTTGCAATAATAACAGTATAATTTTTTCCATACTTTTTAGCACACTTGGGACATGTGGTGTACCACATATACATCTTTTCTGTCTCTACCCCTTTATTTTTAACATAATTTTCAAATTCTTTGCACCACTTTCCTGTCTCCTTAAAATCTCCTTCATAAACTTTACTAAAAAACTTTCCGCTCATTGTTACGTTTTCTGCGTCTGGAACTTCTTTATCAACTGCTACATAAATATCCATATTCCACCTTGAAGTATGGTCTGATAAAGCCATCCAATCTTGCGCGTTAACTCCGGCTTTATCAATTTTTGCCATTAATTTTTTTATTACAGAGCCAAAATTTAACGGAATAAAAAATAAAGTAAAAACTTTGTCTTTTATAAACTTCTTATTGTCCCATTCTAAAGTTTTGTTATCCCATGACTCTGGATTAAACTGGGGACAACATTCTGTTTGATTATCCATGTTATTTTGTTAATAATATTTAAAATGCGGAGTGTCTTAGACAATATAAGAACCTGTCTAATGAGTTTAGCATAGCATTTTATTTTCATTTTCCAAACCTTCTAACAAAAAAACCGAGAACTTAAAACTCGGTTTTTCCATTGTTTTAATTGGACGAAAGCTCGAAAATTATTTAATTTTCAAATAAATTGATTCTCGAATTGATTATTTCTTCATAATCTTCTTTCAGTTTTTCTTTTATCTGTTCAATTTTTTCATAATTATCGGCTATTTCCTTCTGTTTTTCTAAATCAAAATCTCCATTTTGTTTAATTGGAATTTCAATAGAAATTTCACTCATTCTTTCAGTTCCCAATCTTTTATTAGAACCCTCTCCGAGCGTATAATTTGGTAATGTTGAGTTTAGAATAAAACTTAAATATTCAAAATTTACTTTGCCCCTATACTCATCTTTTAATTTTAAAATTCCGCAATGGGTGGTTATAGAAAATTTTCCATTCCTGTAAAACACCGTTCCTACATAAGTTCCATCAGTTGTCCAGGTAAAACACTCCTCTTCATAATCATAGCTATCAATTTCTCCTATCTCACCTAAATTTGATGTTTGAGAAGAATAAACTGGATATTCGCCCCTATGGTCGTGCATATACTTTTTGGTATATTTTGAATTACCCTTTTTAGGGTCAAACAAATCTAATACAAGGACAGACTTTGTTTTACTTTTAGAGAGGTCTGTAATCTTTTCCAATTCCCCTAATTTACTTTGGGAATTCTCAATTTTTTCTTTAAATTCGTCAATCGTTAAAACTTGCTCTTTTTCTAAGACCCCCAACCTTTCTTTTTCTTTTTTACTCCACCATTTATCAATAATCCAGTATTTTTCTTTCTCAAATTTTTCGATTGATTGCAACTTGCACCTTAGGTCATCTGTTTTAAAGTCGTTCGGAGATGCCTTATATTGCTTGAATAAAATTTTGGCTTTATCTAAATCATTATCTGGAATATCAAATCTGTTTATATTTAATGTTTCTCCGATATTAGAGGCTAAATAAGTAAATACTGGAAAATTTTGTTTTTCGGCGTCGTCCTCTTTTTTTGTTATTCCTAAAATATAGGTTTTCTTTGGAGTATTAAAAAAGGTTTTCACGGGCAAAGAAATAATACAATTTATAAAACATTGTTTTTTAATTTCATCTCTTAAAACCTTATTTGCAAAAACATTGAATATGCCGTCTGGGAGAATAATAAATGCAGAGCCACCTCTTCTTAGGTTTTCTATAATCCATTTTAGACATAAACCCTCTACGCCCTTTCCGCTATTTGCATAAAAATTACTTAAACCTTCTTCTTCAATCTGCTTTCTTATAGTGCCAACTCCGCTCGTAATGTATGGCGGATTAGTCAGAATAAGGTCTGGCTTATCCTCTTCATTATCAAATTTTTCCTTTAATGTTCCGAGATTAGAATCAGACAGAAAATGAAATGTGCTATTGAATAATTTTGCGAATTCTTTATTAAGATTAGGATTTTTTTCTACTAAATCTGACAAATAAATAAGCATATTAGCTTTTGCCAATATTATAGTTCTCCTCTGTTCTTCGTTATCTTCTCTCCCGCTGTCATAGCCCAACAGCCTAACTGGTGAACTGATTTTACCATTTTTGGGAGAGAATTTGTTTTTTAGATTTGAGGAAACCTGAAATGGCTCTAAAACAAACCCGCCGACTCCACAGAAGGGGTCGCAGATAAAATTTGCCTTATCGATGTCTGCCATTTCGACTATGGCTCTGATAACTTTTCTCGGAGTTAAAAATTGCCCTAACTTGCTTTTATCTTTGCTCTGTTTTAAAAATGTTTCGAAAAGTTTCGTTTTAAACTCTTTTTTTATGTTTTTTAAATCACCGAATTTTGCGTATTTTTCAACCGTATCTTTGAATAATGTTGCCTGCGACAAAACAGGAGTTCCGTCTTTGTTGACAAAAATAGTTCCGTTAATAATTGTTGTCCCGTCAGCTCCTTCCTCAAACAGATTTCTTATTTCTGGTCTGCAAATTTTTGCATAATGTTTTAAAACAGTCTTACTGTCTTCTTTTTTGTATAAATCCAAAAGATAATTAAAACTATTCACTCCTTTTAAGACTCCTAAATCACTTAAAAATTTGAAAATAAAAATTTCAACAACATTGTAGAGGCAGGCTGTTGGATTATCTTTTGTGCTAATGTAAATACTTTGCCAAACACTTCTTGCAAGAGAAGATGGGTCTGTTTTTTCTGTTGCTTTTAAAACTGAGTTATTGCCATCAACTTCCTGCAAAATTCTTTTTATGATTTGATAGGTTTCTTTTGTTCCTTCGTCTAATTTATTTATGTCTGTTTGATTTTGTTCTTTTATTAAAAAATTCTTTTGTAATCTTTGTTTATCGTCATTCAAAATAAACGAATAGCTTCTTTTCTTTCCCGTCGTTCTATCTAAATAATAATTATTTTTATCAGCGTGATTTGGGTTAATCCAATAAGTCGCAATTCCGTCAGTTATAATTCCCATTTTTGCACCCAAAACCTGACACAAATCATTGCACTGCTCGGTCGCTTCTTTTTTTTGTTTATCTGTTTGGAATTCAATCGGTTGTTTGTATTCCAAAACAGCCACAACCATAGAATTCGACTTGTTCAGCCTGTCCACTAAAAGTCCGTCGGGTCTTCTAATTTCATATTTTCCATAGTCAATATTTGGAATAATTTTTGCCTGCCGATACTGTTTTAATGTTGTGGAGTGCAACGGAAAAAATTCATAATCGACAATAATTATACCATTTTTATTCAGACCTCTTTGAGTTAATTCTTCGCTCATAAATTTAAAAATAAATTACCCTATTTTATATTATAATAACATATATACAAATCGGCACAAGTGGGTGTCAAGCCCATCTAAAAAACTTGAAAAAATACTGAAATATTGTTAAATCTAAACATACCTCAAAACTATGAAAAATGACAAAGCGGACAAAATAACAGAGGAACTATTTAGACAAAACAGCCATAAAACAACCAAGCAGACGCTTGAATCTTTGGAATCGAACAAATATTTTCAAAAAGACATTTCCGACTTGCGGATAAAATGGAGCGACCTAATCCAAAAATTTAATCTTCATTACGACGAGATGACAAAAATAATGAATAGGGCTACTTTTGATAAAATCAAACTGCCAAAAATTGAAAAAGAAAAAGATGTTTTGCCCGTGATGGCTGATTTAGAAAATAAAATGAAACATTTATCGTCAAAAGAACAAAAAAAGTTGGCTATGCCTACTGAAAAAGCTCTTTTGGTTTTGGCTAATAGAGATTTTACAAATGATATTATCGAAGTCTGCAAAAAATATAAATTGTCGCCAATAGAAATTTGGCTACCGCAAATACGGACTTATATCACAACAGGACATCTGCTTCCGCCAGATTTTCTCTTAACTGCTGGTTTAAGCGATTATTTTTCGAAAGATGATATAATCCACGCACCGCAAGATTTAAACTTTATTCCGAGAATCGAAAAAAATCCAGCAACTGGCGAGAAAAAATTAGTCGTTGATTTTTTAGATAACACAACCATAAAACAAGACCTTAAAAAGCACAGCGGTCTAATTGCAAAAATCCAAAAATTATTGAGAAGAGAAAAAGGTGTAAAAAGATTTTATCCCGTTAAAACTATGCCAGAGATAGAAAAGCTGGCAGAGTTAGACAAACAAAAAACAGAAACCTATTACGAGCCTCTTTCTGGAAAACAAATCACAACTAAAACGACCGATGTATATAAGGCATTAAAAATTTATGAGGACATTCCCTTCGGTAAAAAAGAAGAAATAAAAGCTGGAAATAAAATAAAACAAATAAGGCACAGAAACAAAAAAAGATTCCTTTAATTGGGATACCCAATCGCATAACTTTTTACAATTTCGTCATTGCTACAATAGCCCTAAGAAAACATCTTA
>Ga0172381_10005592_pt1 | contig 12694 bp, 14 predicted proteins | sample Leawel6488metaG_FD_119754 | JGI IMG/M metagenome (GOLD analysis project Ga0172381, IMG submission 119754) | Leachate microbial communities from a municipal landfill in Southern Ontario, Canada - Leachate well 64-88 metaG | ecosystem: Engineered > Solid waste > Landfill > Unclassified | place...
AAAATAAAATATCTCTTCCTAGACTTCATTTGTTTTGGAAATTCCTTGGCAAAATTCTTCCAGTTAATAACAACTAATCCAAAACTATAAACTAACCCATAAAAACTTCCTGCAAAAAGCAATAATAAAATAAACATTCCCAAGATCATAGCATTAAGACTTATTGCAGAATAAACTGGAAGAACTGCTCCAAGCCCCATTAAAAGTTTTGCATCTCCCCCTGCAAATAATCTTCCATAATAAAAAGCATTAGCAAGTCCAAAAAAGATTCCAAATCCAATTACACCATAGACAAAACTGGAAGCATCCCAGAAATAAACTGAATATATTGCCCTATAAGATAAAGCAAATACAATCAAAGAAAAATTAAGCCAATTAGGAACCTCCCTTTTCTTCAAATCCCAAATTGAAGCAGTAACTATCCAAACTAATGCAATCAAAATAAGAAACCAGTCAATCATTTTTTATCAAGAGTTCTTGCTCTCCCGCCCTGTCTATACGGAAAAAGCTTCCTTCTCTTTTTCTTATCTTTCCCTTTATTTCTTTTTTCACTACATGCATAGTCCATTTTATATTGCTCCTGCATTCGCAGAACATTGATCAGTACATTTTATATTACAATCTACATTCAATCGATAATCAGTGCAATTTATTTTTATTTTATTGTTTCCTACAACAGCCTCTCTCTGCCTGCAGCAAAAATCAATTCCCATTTCAGAATTACATGCATTTACACATGCAGATTTGATTACCTCCAAATCTGAAGGAGTCAATTGTTCAGCATTTCCCCATAACTTCTTCCACCCGCCAGTAAATGTGATTAATAGAACCACCAGTACCGCAATGCTCAGAATAATTATAACCAAAGTAGACATTGCGAGCTCAAAACCCGAGCGATTTGACAAGAGAGTTCTTCTTTTTATTAACGAGTCAGGTCGGGAGTTTTTATTACTCATAATAAAAATAATAACCAGAAGTTTTTAAATGTTAATAAGAGTTAAGCTCGGTTTTAGTCTATCCAGATTTATTTATTTCAGTTTAATTTCACTGTTTTTTTCTGAATTTAATTCAATAAACCTTCAAAATGTAAATTTTGGAGGGACAGGAAATTTAGAAATAATTTCCTGTAAACAGCTAACTAATTGCTAAAAGCAATTGCTTTATTCAAAGTCAGCTGACTTTGGACAAAGTAGAAGTTTTTAAATGTTAATAAAAAATTAACAAACAAGAGTAGGTATCAGAGTTTTACAGGATAATGAACTTGTAGTTTGGTCGTCTTTTAAGACTTGTTTAACAGAGTTGCATACAGCCAATTTAGCTGTAGGTGTTTCTGCAGCAGTGTATTCAGTATTACAAAGATTTACTGCTTCTGAATTAGTATAAACTTTATTCTGTGTTGCACTGCTTCCACAATCAATAGAAGGACATGCTTCAAATCCCAAACCTTTAGTCTCTAAAGTCTTGCAAGTTTGACCTTTATATGTTGCAGAATCTTTATTTCCTTGAGCATCAATTGTAACAACATCTCTTATTTGATTACAATAAGAATAGACTCCATTAGTAGTACATGCAAGCTTACATCCTTCTTTTACAGAATCAACATTAGCAGTAGTAAAATATCCAGACATTTTTCCCCATAGATTTGCCCATCCAGTGCCAAATCCTAACATTAAAACAACAAGAACAACAATAGCAAGAATAATTACGATTAAAGTAGTTATCGTAAATTCAGCTCCCCTTTTATCCTGTCTTTTTACCATCTTTTCTAAAAGTTATAATATTCTCCTATTTTTAAATCTTTTTGCGAGGTTTGAATCACCAAAACCTTCAGTTTTATGATCCACATTTAAATCTTCAAATCGCGGATGTGGAGTTTGCCATGGTTTTGGAGTCAACAAAAACTTTTGTAGTTTTTGGAGACCTAGAAAAGCTTTGCTTTTCTTGGAGTCAGGAAACAAACAACAGATTATAACTCTAAATACAGGAGTTTTGTTTACTGAATCAAATTTTCTTGACTAAGAATTTAATTTCAATAGGTTTCACTTCCCCATTAATCAAAAAATTCTTCTTGCTTATTAAAATAAAAACATTATAATTTTTATCATAATTCCTTATTTCACAATTAAAATTATTTATTTTCAAATTCAAGCATTCCTGATTAGAACATTCTTTAGAGGCATCATAAATAGTTTTGAATGTTTCAAGACCAAGTTCATTTAATTTTACATAGAGTCTCATGTCAGGTTCATAAATTAAAGAAGCTTGCTCCTGAATATATTCTTCTCTGTAAGGAATAGGAATAAATCCTTTACTCCATGCCCATCTAGTATCTTTTAGAGTTCTAGTTGCTCTTAAAACCAATCCAATATTAAATTCAACGTTATCACCATTTAAGTTTAAGTAATAATTTCCAGAGGAGACTTTAGATTTAAGCTCAGTTTCATCATCAGGCATACTTTTCTTTCCAATACCCGAAATAAAACTTTCATTCACGAGGGTTATAAATTCTTCATTAATGCTGTCATCAAATCCTTCAGCTATTTTAATTCCATCTTGTTCTTGCCCATTAAGAAATTTATTCTCTTCAAGCATCTTATTATAAGACTCAATTACTGCATTCTCTAAAGTGTCTTTCAAAATAAATTTCCCTGTTTCTTCTCCAATATAAGCTCCTTCAATAAATCCGCTATCAGAAATTCTTTTTACAACATCATTACTTCCAGTTACAAAAATAAATAGTGCTGCTCCAGAAAGCATTAATACCAAAAATACAAAAATGACTATTGAAACAGTTGTAGCTCCTTTCTTTAACATGTTCCCATGTAAAACCTCCCTTTTACTTCCTTATCAAAATAAAGATTAAAACTTAAAGCTTCCTGAAAAAATTCTTCAGCCAAATCTCCTTCCTGAAAAATAAGCTCATTTTCTTCAAATTGATTTCCAGCTACCAAAAATGAATTTTCAGTTTCTCCAGAGTACTCAAGATATAAGGTATAACAAGGCTGATTATAATCTCCTATCAAATTTGTAAAATCACTTTTTATTTTCTTAGAAAGCTGAGTCTTCCTCCCATTAGCATTCTGAGCATCATCTTTTTCTTTAGCCCATAAATAAATAAGATTTTTCTCAGACATAGAATTCCCTTCAAAAGTAGTCTGGGAATTAATAAAAGAGTATAATATTTCCTCATTAAGAAGATTTCTGCCCTCTTTTAAAACAGAAATATCCGTCTCACTCCCAGTTATCTTCTTCCATCCAGCTAAGGCTCCCACCCCCATAAAGAAAAAAGCCATAATTGAAAAAATAACTACCGTTGCAATAAACCAGGTCATTGTTGCTGCAACTTGTCCCTTCAAATTCATAGTAAACTTTCTCCCTGCTGTTTAGATCCAGCATAAACATATAGCAATACCTTCTTGCCATCATAAAAAGAATAAATTTTCTTAGTAGCACATTCTGAAAAATATTTTGATTTTGCTGTCCCGCCAAGTTCACACTGCATTTTGATATCTTTTTCTTTATCCTCATAAATTTTTTCTTTGATCAAAGGACATTTAAAATAATCCTCCCCAGCACAATTGCTTAAGTCATATGCTTTAATTTCAATATAATATATTTGAGATTTATTCGTCACACTTTTATCAATATAACAATTCTCAAGATTATCCATCAAATCTAAATTTAATGTTCCTTGTCCAAGAATGCAGTGTACAATTTTGTTTGCTAATATATCTGCCTCAAGTCCTTTAGTATCCACATCAGCAGAATAAAAAGACCATACTCCCACAACAATTGCAACCCCGACTATTGTCAAGCATAAAAACCACCAAAGAGACAAAAGTTTCTCATCACCTTTTTTATTTAAAACCATTTATCCCTCCACCTTCACAACTAAAAAATTATTTTGAAGCTGTGCACTCACTTTCCCGCTAGTGATATATCCATAAGAATATCCTCCGGAACTTGCTAATTTCACATTCACAGTTCTTTTAGTTTCATCAATAATAACTACATTTTCTCTAGCCATCTTATTTGCATCTGCAATTTTCAATGCCTCACCCATATCAACCAAAAAAGTCATCTTAGGTTTTGCCTCACTAATCATTAAAGCAACCTGCTTTGCATAAGCCTGTTCATTAACCATTCTCCCTGTTCCAGCTTGATTAACAAAAATCAGTAAAATCGTTATAAAAACCAAATTAAGCACCAAAAAAATTATTTCTTCAATAACTATCCCCTTCTTATTAATTAAAATAGATCTTTTATGCATTTTTCTCCTAAGAAATATTCTCAAAATAACTGCATCCTAATTTTTCAATTTCAGTTTTATTATAGTCAACCAAAAATATTCCTGAGGCAACATCTCCTTCAAATGTTCCCATAACATTGCTTACTTCTTCTCCAGTTTTATAACCTATTAATCCCCCGGCGCTTCCAAGAATTAATCCTACTCCTCCCCCAACAGCTGTTCCAACAACAGGTACAACAGAACCAATTCCCGCACCAATTAAAACTCCTGTTCCAGCGCCTCCAAAAGCGCCAATAATTGGAGCAGCTTTAGATTTCTGGAATTCAACAAAAAATATTGCCTTCTCATTAGTACTTAAGCTGTCACTTCCTTCCCATTCATTCCCTCTATAAAACATATTCTGTGATGCACTTCCCCTAGTCAAATATTCCCAGTAAGTTTCCTCTTTTTCAGGAACTTTATGAGTAATAAGGTAATTTCCCAGGCCAGATATGCTAGATACTTTTTCCTTTAGATTTTTATCAATAGCAATTCTTGAACACAAAACACATTTCTCAACAACACTGGAACTTGCAAAATCTTTTTTGAAAACTTGAACTTTTCCTTCACCCATCATTGTCCAGCATTCAGCCATTTCTCTTGCAATTGCTTTGTTTATTTCATCTTCAGTGTTTCCAATTCTTCCATTTACAAAACTTGTTCCAAACTCATCACACTCTCCCTTAAGTACAAGATTGCTAGTTAAACATAGTTTTCTAGTCTTGCATTTTAAAGGTGCAACTTCTTTCAAGCCAAGACTATCAGGTAAAGTTGCTCTTAATACCACCGACTCATGACATGCAGTTCGGTCTATATCAGCACCAAGATAAAATCTATAAAAAATAAATAGCAATATCAAAAAAGAAACAATTAACACTATCATCCAAATTAACCATTCGGGTACAATTCCACCCGCTTTTTTTGATTTAATCATTTTATAGTTCATATTATCTTTATTATTAATATTTATGTTGTAAGCCTCTTAGTCAAATAATAAATCCCAATACTCAATATTAAAAACAAGATTACCCACAAAATCATTTTTATTATCTCATCTAAGGCTCCTTTCTTTTTCATTTTTTTACCTCTGCAATAACAGTACTGCTGGATACTGCTCCCTTTTCATCAAATAAAGTTTTTCCAGCCGATTTATCCTTTTTTATTGCATTTAATTCTTTGATAAACTCTTGATTCTTATCAGCAGGAGCTTGACCATTAAAATTTCCTCCAGAAACTTCTAAAATATCAGTGCTCATCCAATTTTTTAAATCAGGACTCCATTTCCACTCGCCATCAAATTTATAGAATAAAGTAGTAGTCAAAGAATACCAATATACTCTAGTAACCCATAAATCCCAGTCAACTGTTTTTTTAACAGCAACATCAGCATTGTAAGCATAAACATCTTCACCTTCAAGTTTAATGCTAAATTCAGCTGGAAGTTTTTCAGAAAGCATCCTGTTTTCAGTTCCAGAAGAGTCTCTAAGTAAAACAAATCTTTTTGTCTCTTGACATGCATAATTTCCTTTGCAGTCTCCCTTTTCACATAAACAAATGCAGGTTTTGTAATTACATCCATAAACAGGATTTCCTTCTTCAAAGCTCAATAAAAACCAGTCACTAGGATTAAACATCAAGAAGCTCTTTGCATTTTCAATAGAAACCATATCAACAATTTCACCCATCTCTGCCAAACTTGCCTTTGCCTGTTCAGTTTTCTGTTTCTCACTAAAAATTCCAAAAAGCCCAATTCCCAAAACTAAAAGCAAAGCTATTCCAAATACTGCTAAAACCATTGTCAAAACTTCCGGACTTAATATATCCCCAAGACCTCTTTTATTTTTCATTTTTTTATCTAGGTATAATTCTCAAAACCTCTCCAAAGTTTTCAGTTCTCAAACTAATTATAATTCTGGCCCCTTCATTGCTTTCATAAACTCTAATATCTTTACTGCTTGTTTCAATAGGTATCTCCTGAGAAGAAGTTACAACTCCCTCACCTCTAAAGTAAATATTCTTAGTTACCTTTGGAGAAGATCCACATTTAACACAGGATCCTGCAGCATAGTAATTTTTATCTGAAGCAGCATCAAAAAATTCCTGTGCAATAATATTTTCTCCGACTTTCTTAAAATAAATATTCTTTGTAGCAATTTCAAAATTTGAAGAAATTAATCCGCCAGTCTCCTCGTAAAGAGTAGTCTTTAATATTTTATTTTCACAGTCATTTGTTCCAGAAAAATTAGCAAATAATCTTCCGCCATTATCTAATAAAGAAGCCTCAAGTATCTTACAGCCAGTCATAGTATTAACATAACCTGCAAAGATCTCATTGCCCCTAATCCTAACATAAACAGGATAATTTCTTTCATCAAGAATATATGAAAAAGAACAAAATGCACTTGAAGGCAATGCTCCAGAAAATTCAGTACATCCCGAATCAATTTCCAAATTATTCACAATTACTCCGATTTTAGGCTGTTCAATCTCACATCCACGATTTCCATAAACATTTATCTCAAAAGTAGAGGACTCAGACATATTAACCTTTGAAATCTTGCATCCTTCAAGTTCTTCAACAATAGTCCAAGTCAAAGGAGCATTGTTAAAATAAGGTTTACTTTCCTTAAACTGTATGGTGTCTCCAACTTTTATTCCAGAGACAGCAGTTTTAGTTTTACAAATAAAATTTCCAGTATTTCTTTTATTAAAAGCCCCATCTAATTTTAAAAGATATTCTGAAGATATTTCCGAAGTAGTTCCAGTAATCTTAATTGTCCCACTTGTCAATTCTCCTAATTTGACATCTCGCTTATACCAAGAAGTTTTATAGTAAATCTCAGCCTTATTATAAAGATAAATACCATTAACATCAAGAAACTGATCACATTCTGTATTTGAACAAAACCTTATATCGGTCCCAACAATCTTAGCTATAATAACCGGACAGTAAAACTTAAGTTCTGCATCCGTCCCAGATAAATCTGCATCTGAATCATTATCAGTATACTGTGGAAGCAGATTTCTTAACCTGTCTAAAAAAGAAGTATTTGAAATAAAAGCAAAATATACTACTACCAGCAAAACAGCTAAAATTAAGATAAGAGTAATTAGTTTTCGTGTTGTTAGTTCAACCATTTTTCAATTTTATCCCCCAAATCTGAAAATATTTTTTATTTTATCAACTAATCCAAACCCAGTGCCCTTCATAAAAAAGATTGCAATTAAGATAAAAGCTAAAACAACAACAGCTATGATAAACCAAATAACCATCTCCATCTCCATCCCTTTCTTTCCTCTTTTTTTCATTTTTATCATTTTATCCTAATTTTATTCTCGAAAGCTATACCCCTAATTTTTCTTAATTTACTTAAGAAAAATTAGCTAACTTTCATAATTTGCTATAAGCAAATTAAACTCTTTTTTTCATTAATTTTATTATGTTCCAGTTCATTTTAAATCTATCTCAACTGCTAATTTTGCCAGGGGCAAAATTATCCAAATCCTCCTGAAGGTAAGACTACTGCAGCAAGTCCAGATAAAGCTAAAATAGCAATTAATGCAACAATAAGATAAAATGTTACTCCTTTTCTCAAATTCTTGCCAATTTCATTTAGAGACCTTAACTTGTCTTCTCCAGCATCAATAGTTACAAGGGAATTTGAAAGGATAAATACTATCTCTACAATATAAATTCCAATTGCAAGCTGTAAATAATATGGAGGAATCATATTACTAATATCAAATAATCCTCCAGGACCAATAAACTGTGACACCCCACCCAAACCCGAAGTTTCTTCTCCTCCTGCAGCAAGTTTGTCAAGTTGAAGCTTATTCAAAATATTAGTAATCATACTTCCAAGACCTACAACAATTCCTGCAAGTAATGGTGCCAAGAAAGTCATATTACTTTTCATATCACTTATAACTTCAGCAAGTAAATCTTTCATTCTGTCATTTATCTTTCCAATATTCTTAACATACTCTGAAATACTCATCAAACTTCTTGCAGCTATTTGCAAACCTTTCTTAGAAGATTCAATAAGTATCCTCATGCTTGTAGAAATTAATGCAGAGGGATAATACACAATAGCTCCACGATTTCTGTTAAAGATAGCTTCTTCAAGTGACATTCCAGCCTGGTGAAGATTGGTACTAACTGTCTGGAAAAATCCCTCAGTAATTTGTCCATGTGTTGCATCAGCAACATATGAGAAAGCCATTTCAGCAGGAACACCATCTCCAAGCCTATTTCCTAACTGGAATAAACTATTAGTAAATTCTGACTCTAATTTCCTTGTATCTTCTCTTAAACCAATAAGTCTCTTTGTTCTTTCTTTATAAACTATAGAAAAGAATAATGCAATTGCTAAAGGAATACAAAGACTCAAAATAATAGCTCCAAGTCCAAATGGACCCGTAATTACTCCTGCAGTTGTTTTAAAGTCAAAGAATTTCATATCCCCTAAGAAAGTCAAGCCTAATTCAGAAAAAGTATAATCGCTTTTCAAGCCAATTAATCCAGGCAAGCCAGTAAAATTAAAAATAAAAGGTAAAAATCCCAAAATTACCAAAGGAGAAAGCATCAATGCAGTTTTAAAATAGCTTTTTTTGCTTGCAAATTCTTCATAACCTGGACTAAATTCAATTGATTCTGATTCTCCATATCCTCCAGGCCTTTTCATCAAAGCCTCACTTGTTAGATAAAATACAAAAAATGGAATGATCAAATCAAACATCAATATTAAGTGATACCATTGCAAAATTCCCCCCATTAAGGTAGATGCTAAAGGAATAAGAGAAATTCCTAAGGTTGGCAGGACAATTCCAAGCATGTAAATATTAGTCATTGGTGTTCTAACATCTCTTGCATATTTCAGCATCTTTTCATAAACTCCATCAAGAATAACTTGCAAGGATCTTTCCAAAATCTGAACTCTTCTATCCTCACTAGGTTCATATAAACTAGATTCAATTAAGTGAAAACTTTCTACAAATTCCATGTTAGTTTCTCTCCAAGTTTGTAGATAAGATTCAAGGCTATCCTTAATTGTAGAATATTTTCCAGTTTCTAAATCATAAAACACCTTACTAAAATCTAAAGCTAACGGCGGTTGAAGATGTTTTGCAGCAAAAACAATTGCTCTCTCGAGGTTGCTAGTATGTTTCATAAAAGCAACAATATAAAGTATGCAAGGAACCATCTGACTAGAAGCCTTAAGTCTCCACTTATTTGCCAGTCTTTGAGGCATAGTATAAAGATAATAAAAAACAAAAATAGCAATTAACAAAGTCAAAAATAAAATTATAAATGGCTCTTGTCCCAGTAAGAATAATATCGCAAAAAATATTCCTCCTAAAAAGAATATAGACATCAAAGCCATAACAGCCAATCCTACAACTTGACTTGGAGCAACTTCTAAATGTGCAATACTCAGCTGTTTTTGTATTTTTTCATTATCTTTCGCAGCAAGATTTATCTTAATAACACTTCCGAGTTGAGTGCACCACCTTTCATATTTAGAAAGTTCAGGAGTTAATTCTCTCTTAAAACTTTGATATTCTCTGGAAAAAGTTTCAACATCAGGTTGTTCTGTATTTATCTGGCTTTCAATTTTCTTACCATATTTTTTAAAGATTTCATCTATATCAGCCATGCTAACTAAAACTTCCCCTTTTTCATCTTAGAATAAGAATATTTTAAGTTATAAAGCTTTCTCGGACTAGATAAGTTTCCCTTCCTTAATCTTCCTAGCTTCGTCATTCAGCCACTTTTGCCATTCTGGAAAAACTCTTTCACTAACAGGCAGACCAACCTCTTTTCTTACTTTCTCAGAAACTTCATAAAATCTTCCATTAGAGAGAGAATTAAACTTTGCCTCAAGTAATTTTGGTAAATCTAATTTCTTAGAAATATCAACTAATTCCTGCTTCATCTTTCCTCTCAAAAGAATATTATCATAAACAGCATCCCAGTTTCCTGCCCAGCCTTTAACTCCAGAAGCAATAGATTTTATAATTTCAGAATCACCATTAATTAATTCATCAGTGGGTTCCAGTTCATCTTTCTCAACATTATACTTTAACAAATCAACAAACCCTCCCTCTTCCAAAGGATCCTTTGTCCAATGTTTTCTTACTTCCGACAATTGAACAACTCTTTTCCAGGATTGTAATCCTGACGGACTTTTTACAGGATTAGAAACCATAACAATATCTGTCGCCTTAAAACTAGTAACAGGAACTTGCAAATCATTTACAACTCTATCAAATACTCCATAAGGGCTAGCTCCATGAATCGTTCCAGCAACTACATTTGCCAGTGCTCCAACTCTCATGGCTTCATATAATGCTCTAGCTTCTGTACTTCTTACCTCTCCAATTATTAAACACGAATCTCCAAGTCTTAAGCTAGTTCTAATTCCCTCATCAGCTGCAACTTCAGTTGTTGTCTGGAGTAATGCAGACCTTACTTTCATTCTTTGAATGTCATAGTTTAATTTTCGCAGGTCATCAACAGGAAGTTCTAAAGTATCCTCAACAGTGATAATTCTAAACTTAGGCATAATTTCCAGCATTAATGCTCCAAGCATAGAAGTCTTTCCACTGGACCTAGTCCCTGCTATTAACATTGTTCTAGCCCCATCAATCATAAAACTTAATAGTCCAGCAGAAAATGAATTAATTGCTCTTGCCTTAATAAATAATGGAAGAGTCCAAGGCTCATCTCTATGTCTTCTCAAGGCATATGCAAGTCCCCTCGGAGAAAGTGGCTGCTGAATTACTGCAACTCTCGCCCTTATCTTCCCCACAGATAAATCCGTATCCAAAATAGGATTTGCTTCGTCAAGTGGTCTTCCAGATTGTAATCTAAATTTTGCAGCCCATGAATCTGCATCATCCTGGCTTGGGACAATATTAGTCATGCACTCATCATATTTCTCATGTCTCAAAAAAATAGGATTCAATGGAATTGGTGCATTTAATATAATGTCCTGTAACTTCTTATCCTGCAAAAGAACTTCAATTAATCCAAAACCAATTGTATGCCTTACAAGAATACTTGCTAATTTATTCAAATCAGGATAGCTTAAACTTATCCCTTTATTCTGACTTATCTCTTGAAGTAAATCTCTTGCTACATTAAAAAAAACACTCCTAGTCCTTTCAATATCAATAAACTCTTCAGCTTTAGGTTTATGTTCTATCAAAACATTTCTTGCTAAATTCAATAGCATATGAAAATCTTCATCAAGAGAATATTCTGGAGGAGTTAAATGATAAAGATACTTTACTTCATCTTTTTTCTTTAAAATTAAAACAGTAGACTTATCATAATCATCTCCAATAGTATATTCTTCCAAAATATCTGCATCATCAGGAATAGCTGCCATTAATTTAGTAAAAGTAAAATTAGGAATTATTTCAGGTCTAAAAAATTGAGAATAAATTTCTCTAGATCCTAAAGTATACCCCTCAAGAGCAGCTTTTGCCTTTCTTATCAAAACAGTATTCTCCATTAACACCAAAATTCTTTCAAGCAGTCTTATGTAAGTAGTTAAACTTATTCCTGGTCCACCCGGAGTTCTTTCAGCAAGACTTTTTTCTTCCCTCAAAAATCTTTTAAGTTCTACATAAGCAGCAATTGGATCTGGTTTTATCAAAGAAATAAAATAAGTCATCTGCTCATACCTCTTAGGAACATCTTGCTGATAGCTTAAAGCTAACTTTTCAGGGCTGAGAATCTTTTCCTGTTTTGTTAAAAATGTAAATAACTGTGCAATTTCAAGAAGCATCTGCACCTGAGGAAAGTCATAATTATAATTTCTCTGTTGTACAAAAAGAATTCTAGAAGCATTTGGACTTTCAATTAAAGCATCAATAGTCCTAGACATTACTTCAGGATAATCGTCAAGAGCAGGCACAAAACTTGCTCCTAAGTAATTAATATACATTACATCTTGCCCTGCCTCTCTTATAATTTCATAAGCATACAGAGGGGTATCTTTTTTGAATAACATTTTGCCTCTTTTATGTTCCTAAAGCTAGTCCTATTAAATAGATTTCTATGCTATAAAAATTTTAAAGAAATTGTCTGGACGTTCGAATTCGGAATATGATTAAATTGACTCAATTTATTTCCTCTAACTGGGTGCAATACATCCGCAGCTTGCTGCAACAATAGTTTCCCAGTTGGAGGGTTAAAAATACCTCACAACTTACTGCGAGGGGGATTTTTATTTGAGGCAATTTGGCTAGAATTCTCTAAATTTGCATTGCAAATTTATTGTTTTATAAGGTTTATCCATAATCCATAATCTAATTATGAGCAACTTGCTTGCGAATAATTGGCTAGAATTCTCTAAATTTGCACTGCAAATTTCATATCGCTAGCGCCATCCCAAT
>Ga0172381_10005593_pt1 | contig 12694 bp, 15 predicted proteins | sample Leawel6488metaG_FD_119754 | JGI IMG/M metagenome (GOLD analysis project Ga0172381, IMG submission 119754) | Leachate microbial communities from a municipal landfill in Southern Ontario, Canada - Leachate well 64-88 metaG | ecosystem: Engineered > Solid waste > Landfill > Unclassified | place...
CGACCATAGGGTTGAATGAAAAGGAAATTCTTGCGTATGTGGAATACCAAAACAAAGAAGACTCGGGGCAACAGAAACTCGTGCTGTAGGAAGCCACCGACTCCGTCGGTGGAGTTTCACTATAGGATTTGGAAAGAGTCGAATAAGTTCTGACAAGCTATGCACGCAGCTTAAAAGCGTGAATTGAACTTTGAAAGGATGCTTCCATGCCCACTAGGACCGAAGAGCAGTGGATCGAGGAGTACAAGAAGAAAGATGCACTTTGGATTCATGATGAAAATCCGAAGCGGCCGCATGCGCTGCTCACTTCGGGTAAGCACTCAAACGGCTTTTTTAACAGCCGTTTGGTGATCCCGGACGAGGAGCTTTTGCGTGAAGCCGCTTGTGATCTTGTTGAGAAGCTCGTTTCACATGGGGTGGATATTGCGAAAGTGGCAGTCGTTGTCGGGCCCCAGACGGGAGCGACGAAACTCGCTCAACTTATCTGTGCTCAGATTTTACATGTAACCAAGGATTCCTGTTTTTGGGCATCGCCGGCAAAGAACGAAGAAGACGGGAAGAAATCGATGCTCTTTGACAGTGAAGAACTCGAGCTTTTTCCCGGCCAATCGATCTTGTTGTGCGAAGATGTGCTCACGACGGGTGGCAGCGTTGGCCTTACGGAATCGGCTGTTGCCAATGCCGGCGGAGCCACTCTGCCTTTTCTTCTCGTTCTCGTGAATCGGTCGGGCCTCAAGGAAGTGAACGGAAAGAAGATCATCGCGCTCATCGACCGTGAGATGCCCATGTGGGATCCCGGAAAATGTCCGCTTTGCATAGCGGGTTCCGAAGCGGTTCGTCCGAAGGAAAATTGGGCTCGCTTGAACGCGAGTTGCTGAATCAAAAGGCCTCTCTGTTGTAATGACAGAGAGGTTTTTATATTGGCTCTAAAACGATTTGTCAAAATAAAGTATTTTTGATAGCATTGTACGCATGTCAAACAATAAATTTTCATTTCATTTGCCCATGGTCATAACAAAGCAAAATAAGCGTTTTGTCGCCTATACTCCTGCTCTTGATATTTCCACATCGGGAAGATCCGAAAAAGAAGTGAAAGTAAGATTTACAGAGCTTGTCAATTTATTTTTAGAGGAAATCATGGAAGCTGGAACGGCAAATGATGTACTTATGGAGCTAGGCTGGAAGAAAGTTCAGAAGCAATGGACTCCGCCACAGATTATCTCTTCGGAGTCTCTGGGTTTACGGCTTCCAGCTTTAGCATAGTTCCAATATGCCGAGAATCCGATCTATTCATTGGAAGGAGTTCGAAAAATTTCTATTAAAAATCGGATGCGAATTTAAAAGAGAGAAAGGCGACCATCGAATTTATTGGAAAGAGGGGATAAAGCGGCCACTTGTCATTCCAAGAGACACTTCACTTCCAACTTTTATAATTTTGAATAATTTGAAAATTCTCAACATAACAAGGGAAGAATATTTGAAAATGATCTCAAGCAAATGACATGTCCGAATACTACAACGCCAACAGAACAAGGAATCTGTACGATCCGAAGAGCTCGGAACCTTTTAAATTGTCACGATCGAAGATAGAGGCTTTCATGAATTGCCCCCGATGCTTCTACATGGACCGCAGGCTCGGGGTTGCCCAGCCGCCGGGATTCCCGTTCGCTTTGAACTCCGCCGTTGATGCGCTTCTGAAGAAGGAATTTGACATTCACAGGGCGAAGCAGACTGCCCACCCCCTCATGAAAGCATATGGGATCGATGCTGTGCCCTTTGCGCACAAGATGATGAACGAGTGGAGGGAGAATTTCAAAGGTGTCCAATATCTCCATGAACCGACGAATCTCCTGATCACGGGCGCGGTGGACGATCTGTGGATCGATAGGAACGGGAAGATCATGGTCGTTGACTACAAATCCACAAGCAAACCGACAAAAGTGAATCTTGATGCAGAGTGGCAGATAGGATACAAGAGACAGATGGAGATATATGAATGGCTGTTGCGGAAGAGCGGATTTGATGTCTCAGATACCGGATATTTCGTGTATTGCAACGGCAAGACCGACAGAACGGCCTTTGATGGGAAGCTTGAATTCGACATTGATGTCATCCCGTACAAAGGAGATGATTCCTGGGTGGAGAAGACCCTCTCTGAGATCAAGAAATGTCTGGACGGCAAGATGCCGAAGTCAAACCCGAATTGCGACTATTGCAATTACAGGAAGGCAGCAGGAGAAGTCGAATAACTTTCGTTGATTTTTTGTTCGAACTGTGCCAGAATTTTGGCAGGTTGTACAAACTAAGTCGCTCATCAAAAGAAGGAGGGGTCCGATGTTGAAAAGAATCAGCAAAGTCGGGCTCCGAAAGGCGCTCGAAGAAAAAAGGAAAAAGGACGACTTGAAGAGGCTTCTGGCCTCCTATGCCAAGTTCCTTCATCAGTCTCCCCGCACTGCCCTTGTGGAAGACATCAAAAAGATCCTGCAAGAGCTTGTTGACAAGGGGATCAAGGGAGAGAATCGTTTCATAGTCGCTTTGGCAGGCGCAAGGGCCGAGATCAAGATCATGAACGATGAATCTTCGGACATAAAGGACCTGGTCTTCAAGAATGCGTCCGGATGGATAATTCCGTTCCCATTCATGAACTTTTCCGAAAAAGTCAAAGAGGAGAGGAAGGAAAGGATCAAGAAGGTGCAAAATACTCTCAGTGTCATGTATGATGAGCACTTTGGGCCGCAAAAGAAAGAAGCCCAAAAACCCGCTGCGCAATGAGACGCAGCGGTTTTTTTTACATTATTCTTGCTTGTTTCTTTCTTTATTATATAATATCGATATGAACAAACGCGGTTTTACCCTCATTGAGCTTCTCGTCGTCATTGCCATCGTAGGCATACTCTCTTCCGTCATCTACACAAATATCACAGGTTTGAGGGATAGGGCAAGGGTTACTGCAGGGATACGCTTTGATTCCTCAACACTTCACTCCATTGGAGATCAATTGGTGGGAGAATGGACATTTGATATGCCACAAGTAGGTTCTCTGACATATGACACATCAGGATTCAACAATCACGGAACTGTTTCTGGCACTGTTTATGCCACCACTTCCGGATACAACAATAAGGGTGCATATGATTTTGATGGTACAGATGATTATATTGTTACCACAGGCCAGCTCCAATCATTTGTGAATTCAAGTTTTACGCTGTCTGCCTGGGCAAAAAGGGATACATCTGGCACTTACGATGTAATTATGGGTCGAGGCACTGGAACAGCGAATCAAGGACTCATTTTTGGCTTCAGAGATACGAATTATTTTGTATTTTCATTTTATGGCAACGATCTTGATACGCGAAGAACATATACTGATGCAGATTGGCATCTTTGGGTTGGCACTTATAATGCGGATACAAAAGAAAGGATCATATATCTTGACGGTTCTCTGATAAGGAGTGCTATAGCCTCGGCTGATTTTACTGGTACCGGAAATCTTTATATCGGAAGTAGATGGAGTGGTTATCCTTTTGATGGTTTGATTGACGATGTTCGCGTGTATTCTTCCGTTTTATCCTCTTCCGACATCCAAAAACTATATGCAGAAGGCAAAGCAAGCCATGAAGTCGCAGCCAAATGATGTTCTAATGCGCCATGGCAAACCCGATGACCTTTTTCGCCCCTGCTTTCAATAATGTATCCGAAGCTTCCTTCATGGTCGTGCCTGTCGTAATGACATCGTCTATTAGAATGATATTTTTTCCTCTGACTTTTTCCGGATCGGCATAAAAACATCCTTTCAAGTTGTTCAATCTCTCGTTTCTATTCTTCAATTTCGATTGATGTTTTGTTTCTTTGACCTTTTTCAGGCCATCAAGGCACAATTTTAAATTTTTTCCTCCATCAAAATAAATTATTTCTTTTGCAATTGATTCGCTCTGGTTGAACCCGCGCTCTTTCAGAGCATTTTTGCTTGAAGGTATCGGTATCACCATTGGATCCTTGAAATTAGAGAAGGACATCTCGAGAGATGCGGTCTCCAAGATGAGCTCATATAGAAGTTCGGAGAATTTTTTCGTAATTATCTTGTTATTTGCATATTTCATCTCCCAAACAGCCTTTCTCATGACCTTGTCCCGGTATTGGAACAGGGCTTTGTATGCGCTTGTCCCCAATTCATCTGCCACAGGAATATGAAGGGTGATATCAGAAAGAGACATGCTCTCTATGGCAGAAATATCCACTTCCTTGGGAAAAAGAAGGTCAAGTATGGCGTTGAACATCCTGTATAGCATATTTGTTGAACTCGCTGTTTCGTGTGCTATAATAACATGGAAAGAATCGCAGGATCCTGAATCTTTCCGTATCCCTGTTCATAATTCATATTCTTCAAACAATGGATAATTCTTTAAAAAACATATTCGGTTCGCTTTTCGCCCCCAAGATCTCAAGCGTCATCGGTCTTGATGTAGGTTCGTCTTCCATAAAAGTGGTGCAATTGAAGAAAAAGAGCGGAAGGGCCGTGCTTGAGACGTACGGAGAGATAGGCTTGGGCCCATATGGCGGGACGGATCTTGGAAGGTCCACCGTCCTTTCCGCGGAAAAACTCGCAGAGGTCATAAAAGACCTTTTCAGGGAAGCGAATGTCACGACCATGGACAGTGGCATGTCCATATCGATCGGAGCAAGCTTCCTCGTCTTCATTAGGATACCGACGACTGATGAGAAGAAGTTCGCCGACATGATCCCTCTTGAAGCGAGAAAATACATCCCGGTGCCCATAACGGAAGTGACTTTGGACTGGTGGGCCGTGCCCAAGGACGAGAGCACTGTCTCGGAATTCCAGAACGGACAGGCGGCGCCCGAAGAGAGCGGAACGGAGATCCTGCTTGTGGTCATTCACAATGATGCACTGAACAAGAACAAGGAGGTCCAGAAGCTCGTCGGCCTCAATGCGTCATTTTCGGAAGTGGAGATATTCAGCAGCATGAGGGTTTCAATTGAGCCTGGGCTTGCTCCGCAGATGATAATGGACCTTGGCGCGGCTTCCACGAAAGTCTTCATAATGGAGCGAGGGGTGCTCAAAGCATCGCATGTCATCAACAGGGGATCGCAGGACATCACGATCTCAATTTCAAAATCTTTGGGCATACCTTTTGCCGAGGCGGAACAGTTGAAGAGGAAGCAAGGGATCCTTGAAGGGACCGAGAACGGGGATGTCGTGAAGATATCCTCGGTCACGGTTGACTACATATTCGCCGAAACGGGAAGGTTCATCCTCGGATATTACAAAAAATCCAACAAGAAGATCTCGAAGATCGTCCTTACAGGAGGAGGTTCGCTTTTGAAGGGCATGAAAGAGAAGGCCCAAAGCGCCTTTGAGACGCCCGTCGAGGTCGCAGACCCGTTCTCCAAGGTGGAATATCCTGCATTTCTCGAGGAAGTGCTGAAAACCGCGGGTCCCGAGTTCGCAGTCGCCATAGGCCTTGCCATAAGGAGGCTTCAGGGCATCTAGTATCCACAACGGCATTGTATTGTTTTTATGTTTTGAGGTATAATATCGGCAACAACAACATATGGAAACCAAGTTTCAAACATCATTCATGCCCAAAAAGTCAGTGGGGATGAGCTCAAGGCCGACTTCCGGCATGAGCGTGCTTCTCCTCATTTCCATGTTGATATTTTTCGTGTCCGTCGGCATCGGCGGCTGGGTCTTCTTGGAGAAGAAGATACTGGTCCAAAGGATAACCGATGAGCAGAAGGTCATCGAGAGCAACAAGAACGGACTCATCAGCGACGGCATCACCATAGACAGCATAGTCCTGCTTGATTCAAGGATAAATCTTGCAAAACAGCTTTTGGCGAAGCATACGGACATAACCCCGGTGTTCGATTTTCTGCAGAAGGCCACTTTGAAGAACGTCCAGTTCAAGACATTCGCATTTTCCTCCGCTGGACAGAGCGCGGACGGCAAGTCTGGAGTGGGCATACAGCTTTCGGGACAAGGAAGGGATTTTGAATCTGTCGCGGTCCAGGCCGACGAGTTCGGAAAGCCGGATTGGAAGAACATCATAAAGGAGCCTCAGCTCACGAATGTGAGCTTAAACGGCGACGGCAGCGTATCGTTTTCGTTCTCGGCTCTCATCATCCCGGAATGCCTTTCGTTCTCAAAGACGTCGAGCAGCTGTTTGGTAGCGCAAATACAATAATATGAACTTCATAATGCCGATCATTTTAATACTTTCATCACTCGCCGTTTTCTTCGGCTACGTCGATCCCAACTACAAAGGTTCTGCGACTTGCGATGCCTCCAACTATTCTTCATGCAGCATAACTTCCCTAAAAGACGAGCTTGCAAAATATGGCAACATAGCCAAGAGCTCGAACACCATCGTGGCCAGGGAGAATGCCCTTATAGAGGAAAAGAACAAGATCTCGGATGTCGATCAGGAAAGGATGAAGAGGTTCATTCCTGACAATATAGACAATATAAGGCTCATAGTGGAGATAAGCAAGATAGTGGAGGGACGGGGCCTTGTGGCCAAGGGAATAACTGTGGGAGATATCGGGGCGGCGGAGGCAAGCGCCATAGGCCAAACCGGTTCATCATACGGGACCCTCTCGGTCAGGTTCACTGTGACCTCATCATATGCCAACTTCTTCAATCTCTTGAACGACCTTCAGAACAACCTCAGGCTGACGGATGTCACGGACATAAGCTTCACTTCCACTGATTCCGGCTTCTATGATTTCAGCATAGGGATGAACATGTATTGGCTAAAATAAAAATATGACAAAGGACAGAATTAAAAAAATATTGATAGTAGTCGGGATAGTGGCGCTTGTCGCCATGGCTTTCCAGTATTTGGGCGGAACAAGCGATACTGGGACGCTTTCAGCTTCGAACACGGCCGATTCCGTCGATGCGAAATATATAAACACTCTTCTGCAAAAAATGGCTCAAGTGAAGCTGGACAGATCGCTCTTCTCCGATCCCGTTTTTCAGAACTTGAAGGATAATACCGTGATATTCTCCTCGCAGCCGGCCGGAAGGAACAATCCGTTCGCGCCGATAGGAAGCGATGGACAAACCACAGCAACATCGTCAAAGAAGAATTAGATAATCTAGACATATGAACATATTAGATATTCTTGAGGAGAAAAACATAATAAACAAAGCCACAGCCCTCAAAATACAAAAGAAGGTGTCTTCATCGGGCAAGACATTGGAGCAAGTTTTGGAGGAGGAAGGCATAACGCCGGCCAAGATACTTGAAGTGAAGAGGGACTATTACAACATTCCGACCCAGGACCTTGCCGGACAAGAAGTGCCTTTCTCAGTGCTCAAATATGTCTCGGAAGATGCAGCCACCCACTATCAATTCGTCCCGCTCGCTCTGAAGGACGGGACTTTGGAGATCGGTCTCATGGACCCGGAGAACATCGAAGCAAGGGATGCCATCACCTTCATCGTCGGAAAATTAAATTTGCCGTACAAGATATATTTGATATCGGAGAAAGATTTCAAAAAGGTCATCTCAAGCTACAAAGGACTGTCAGGCGAGGTCAAAAAAGCACTGACCGAACTTGATACCGAACTTGCAGGAGACGCTTCCGGAGTCGAGATATTGAAAGGAGATAAGTTGCTCTCCAAGGAAGAGGAACAGAAGATCGTGGAAGATGCTCCGGTCACGAAGATCGTTGCGACCATACTCAGATTCGCCACGGAGGGGAATGCTTCAGACGTCCACATCGAGAGCTTGAGGGACAAGATCAGGGTCAGATTCAGAGTTGACGGCGTGCTTCATACGAGCCTCGTCCTTCCGAAGGAGGTCCATTTGGCTGTCGTTGCAAGAATCAAGATTCTTTCCAACTTGAGGCTTGACGAGAAGAGAAAGCCTCAGGACGGGCGTTTCAGCGCAAGCATAGACGGCAGAAAGATAGACTTCAGGGTCTCGACATTCCCTTCCTATTACGGCGAGAAGGTCGTGATGAGGATCCTTGACCAGGAGAGGGGTGTCAGGACACTTGAGCAGATGGGACTTTCCGAGAGATACATGAAGATGGTCAAAGAGGCCATGGACAAGCCATACGGTCTCATTCTCATCTCCGGTCCTACCGGTTCCGGTAAGTCAACGACGCTATACGCAATGTTGAACGAAATGGACAAGGACACCCAGAACGTCCTTTCGCTCGAGGACCCTATCGAATACTCGATAGACGGCATCAGCCAATCGCAGGTATTTCCCGAGATTGGATACGATTTTGCGAACGGTTTGAGGACCACCTTGAGACAAGACCCTGACATCATCATGGTCGGTGAGATCAGAGACAAGGAGACTGCACAGCTTGCCGTCCAAGCCGCTCTCACGGGCCACTTGGTGCTCTCGACCATCCACACGAACACAGCATGCGGTGTCATCCCAAGGCTCATAGACATGGGAGTGGACCCATATCTCATTTCTCCCGTCCTCGTCCTTGCAATGGCCCAAAGACTCGTGACCAAACTTTGTCCTGGCACCGGAAAGGAGATCGGTCTCTCCGAAAGCACGGAAGAGATGGTGGCAAAGCAATTTGCAGACCTTCCCGCAGCCTTCAGAAAGGAGATCCCTACGAAGCTTCAGATGTACGAACCGGAGGTTACTCCGCAATGTCCGAACGGCACTGAGGGCAGAATTGCAGTGTTTGAGATGTTCACCATGAATCCTGAGATAGAGAAGCTCGTTCTCCACAATCCGGTGGAATCGGAGATATACAAAGTGGCAAGGCAGCACGGGCTCATAACAATGAAGGAGGATGCGATGATAAAGGCCATGAACAAGATCATTCCGTTCGGCGAGATGAATGACCTCTAGGGATTTTAATGATATAATTCATCCATATGGACTACAAAAAGGAATTTGATAATTTGATAAAGATAGTCTTCCAGGAAGGCGCATCGGATCTTCATTTGTCTGAGGACAAGGTTCCGACCATTCGCGTATCGGGACTTCTCTTGCCTTTGGTCAAGGAGAAGAAGATCAGCAAGGAGGAGATCATAGGATTCCTGTCAGAGCTCGTGACCAAGGAGAACAGAGATCTTTTTTTGAAGACAAAGGAGCTTGATTTCTCATACAGCACGCCAAACGGGGAGAGATTCAGAGGCAATGCGTTCTTTCAGCAGAGCATGATCAGTATTGCTCTTCGGCTCATACCGAAAAAGATAAGGAATTTCCAGGAATTGAATCTGCCCGAGATATTGGAGTCCTTCACCACGAAGCCCCAAGGATTCTTTCTTGTAGTCGGACCTGTGGGACACGGAAAGACCACTACTCTTGCGGCAATGATAGAGAGCATAAACCAGAGCCGTGCCGAGCACATCATCACCATCGAGGACCCTATAGAATATGTATATGAGGCGAAGAAATCCATAATAGACCAGAGAGAGGTGAGAATTGACACCGATGATTTTTCCACAGCATTGAAGAGCATGTTCCGAGAGGATGTGAACGTCGCTCTCATAGGCGAGATGAGGGGAAGGGAGACCATGGCTACAGCAGTCACCGCCGCTGAGACAGGACACTTGATTTTCTCAACTCTCCATACCAATAGTGCGGCGCAGACTATAAGCAGGATCATAGATTCCTTCCCGGCAGAACAACAGGGCGAGATAAGGATACAGCTTGCCGGAAGCTTGATGGGCATATTTTCCCAGAGGCTCGTGCCGAGGATCTCGGGAGGGCTCGTGCCTGCATATGAGCTTTTGATAAACAATAATGCTATCGCCAACCTCATACGCGAGAACAGGATACACGAGATAAGCTCGGTCATAGAGACGTCTTCGCAGGAGGGAATGGTGGACTTGAACAGATGCCTTGCCGACCTTGTGGCGAGAGGGGAGATAACAGTAGAGAGCGCATATATGTACTCGACCGATTCAAGGATCCTTCAGAGGATGATGTAATATAAAGACATGTTATTCAAATACAACGCATTAGATCAACAAGGCAGTACCAAGGAAGGCAGCATCGATGCTGTGAACATGGAAGTTGCCATAAACTCCCTCCAAAAAAGGGGCTTGGCCATCGTTTCCATAAAGCCGGAAGATGAAGCCGGTTCGCTTTTGAACAAGCTTCCTTTTATGCACAGAGTTTCCAACAAGGATGTGGTCATCCTTTCAAGGCAGATCGCAACTCTCTTTGAGGCGCAAGTCTCGGCTCTCAGGGTCTTCCAGCTTCTTGCGGCTTCAACGGAGAATCAGACGCTGAAGAGGGACCTGACGGATGTATCGGACGATCTGCAGTCCGGAAACTCCATATCAAATTCTTTGAACAGGCATCCTGAGGTGTTCACTACTTTCTATGTGAACATGGTCAAGGCCGGAGAGGAGTCAGGAAAACTTGATCAAACATTCATGTACTTGGCCGACTATCTTGATAGGACCTACGAGATAAACTCAAAGGTCAAGACCGCTCTCATATACCCTGCTTTCATCATGTTCACCTTTGCCTCCGTCTTGACCCTCATGATGGTAGTGGTCATTCCGAAGATCAGCGGCATCTTGAAGGATTCCGGGCAAGAGCTTCCCATCTACACCAAAGTCGTCCTCGGTCTCTCCGATTTTCTTATAAACTACGGATTGTTCCTGCTCGTAGCCCTTCTCATCGGAGGTATCTTCCTCTGGAGATATACCAAGACCGAGATGGGAAAGAAGGGGGTTGATAACCTGAAGATTACCGTGCCGTTCATAAGGAAACTTTATTCAAAGCTCTATCTCTCAAGAATTGCGGACAACATGAACACAATGCTCAATTCAGGCATCCCTATGGTCCGCGGACTTGATATAACATCGGCTGTCGTTGACAACTTGATGTTCAAGGAGATCTTGGACAAGACAGTCGAGGATGTCAAAGGAGGAAGTTCCGTGTCCGATGCCATGTCAAAGCATGAGCCAATACCTCAGATATTCGTGCAGATGGTAAAGATCGGGGAAGAGACTGGACAGCTTGGGAACATCCTAAAGTCCCTCGCGAACTTCTACAGGAGAGAGGTCAGCAATGCCATAGATTCCATAGTTTCCTTGATCGAGCCTGCAATGATCGTCTTTTTGGGCGTTGGCGTGGCTTTCCTTCTCGCATCCGTCCTTATACCTATATACAGTATGTCGTCAGGTATGTAATCCGACTTATCCACAGGTGCTGTTTACTATTATGCCTAGGGGGGTGTATAATCAATGCATAGGTTTATTAGCAAAATTTTATTTATTTACAAATGAAGTCTATGAACAAAAAAGGTTTTACATTGATTGAACTATTGGTCGTCATCGCGATTATCGGTATTCTCGCTTCAGTCGTCTTGGCCAGCTTGAACTCTGCAAGAACGAAGGGAACTGACGGTGCTATAAAAGCTCAGCTTTCAAGCATGAAGACGCAGGCGGAGATGTACTATGATACAGCTGGAAGCTATGGAGGCGCTGCAGCCGGAGCATCAGGTGCTGGTGTCTGTGCAGACGGAACCAACGGTATCCAAAGGATGGTCAGCTCCACTGAATCACTTGCTGGTTCTGGAACGACATACGTTTCTTGCTGGGCATCAACGACAGGCTGGACAGTCTCAGCAATGCTCAAAACCTCAGGAGCAGGAGTATGGTGCGTTGACTCAAAGGGATATTCAGGTACTACGACAGGCGGCACTATAAAGTCCACTGGAACATACTGTCCATAATTCTTAAGTCTTACAAAAGCCCCGAAAGGGGCTTTTTGTTTTGTCCAAAAAAAGATATAATGGGCGCATGAAAAAACAAGGTTTCACAACGATAGAGTTTTTGGTAGTTCTTGCGATCATAGCCATCCTTTCCGCCATCGTCTATTCTTCCTTCAGTAAATCAAAGGAACAAAGCAGGGACCAGCAGAGAGTCTCGGATATAAGTACGATACAGCTTGCTTTGGAAACTTATTACAATCAAAATCATCAATATCCAACAAACATATCCAATTTTGTCCCACAGTATCTTCCATCGTTTCCAGCAGGTCCATCTGGCGGACCGAATGGTCCCGGCGACTCATCAAGGTATGGTTATAACTATGTTCCCATCACCATCTTCGGTTCCGCCTCAACGGTCTGCACCACATATCATCTCTGGACGACCTTTGAAGCGACCAATCAGTATTTGCAGTCAAAAAAAGGCTTTTCATCCAGTCCTCTGGATTCCGGTCTGAACTATTGTAATACTGCGGATACTCTTCACGTAATAAATGCTTCAACAACGCCGTTAGTGTATGATATAACGCCATAACATGGATATCCTGAATATAATAATCTTTTTCATATTCGGTACGCTCTTCGGAAGTTTTGTGAACGTCCTTGTCTTGCGCTACAACACGGGACACTCATGCCTCACCGGCAGATCGAAGTGCATGAGCTGCGGCAAGAAGCTCTCATGGTATGAGCTCGTGCCTCTTTTCAGCTTCGTTTTCTTGGAAGGAAAATGCTTGGGTTGCGGAAGCAAGATATCGCCCCAGTATTTCATAGTTGAATCCCTGACAGGCATCCTTTTCTCGGCTCTTTTTGTGAAAGTGGGTTTGACCTCGTTCCTTCCTTTCTATCTCTTGGTCACTACGGTTTTGATTGCCATGTCCGTGTATGATTTCAGGCATAAGATAATACCGGATGGGATGGTGTTTACGTTTGATGCATTTGCTCTCATCTTTTTGTTTTTCTC
>Ga0172381_10005594_pt1 | contig 12693 bp, 17 predicted proteins | sample Leawel6488metaG_FD_119754 | JGI IMG/M metagenome (GOLD analysis project Ga0172381, IMG submission 119754) | Leachate microbial communities from a municipal landfill in Southern Ontario, Canada - Leachate well 64-88 metaG | ecosystem: Engineered > Solid waste > Landfill > Unclassified | place...
ACCGAAAACCGACAACCGATAACTAGATTTGAAACTTGAGGCTTGCAACTTGTAACCTGTGGCCTGAAACTTATAGCTTAAAGCCTTTTCTGTTTGGGATTTGGTAGTATTGGGATTTGAAAATAGGGAGGTAAATGTGTCTATAAAAGATTTATTTCAGACCGCTGATTGGAAAAAAGAAAAACATGTTCCGGTTATTGAATCTCCGGAATTAACCGCCAAAGGAGTTTTAACGCAAGTAAAGGTGAGCGTGGGTAAGGAGATACCGCACCCTAACACTACCGAGCATTATATAGAATGGATAGAAGTGTATTTTCTTGCTCAAGACGCGAAATCTCCTGTTTGCCTGGGAAGGTGTGAGTTTTCTTCTCATGGTGCTTGGGCCCAGGGGCCGAATACAAGCGGGGTGTACACTGAGCCGCAATTTAGCTTAAATTTTAAAACAGATAAAGCAGGTGTTATTTCAGCCGTAAGCTATTGCAACATACATGGGCTTTGGGAAAACTCAAAAGAACTCAAAGTTACGGAATAACTAAATAGGTAGGTATGAACAAAAAAATCTCCCAGAAAATTACGGTTTGGCTTTTGCCCCTTATAATTATCGGAGGGTCCTTATTTTCGCTTCTGGGCTATCTGGTTTTTTTTATGATGATTTTTTTGCTTAGCCTTTCTTATTTCAGAGCTAGGTTTTGGTGTTGGAATCTTTGTCCCCGGGGAGCTTTTTTAGATATAGTTCTAAGCAAACTGAGTCTTAAGCATAAGCTACCCGGAATTTTTTCCAACAAGCGGTTTAAGTGGACTATTTTTTTTCTTTTTATGGCAATATTTATTTTGCAACTTATCACAGTTGACAAAAATATTTATTCGATAGGTTTTGTATTTGTCAGGATGTGCCTTGTCACTACGCTGATTGCTATTATTATGGGCATTCCTCTTATGCCTCGGGCATGGTGTGCTATTTGTCCTATGGGTACTTTGCAGACAAAGATAAACTCTTTTAATTCCTCGCCTAAATCCCCGGAGATTTAGGCCTTTTTTTATAGGGGATTAAGGAGAGCCATTCTTCTGGAAGAGACCGCGGAGGCTTCAAAAGGAAGGGAAAGTAAATTCAGTGCTCAAGAAGGAGGGGTATGAATTCTTTAAGGCCAAAGATTTCTATAATCGGTGCCGGCAGTGTAGGGAGCAGTTTAGCTTTTTCTCTTCTCATGAAAGGGGCTGTCCGAGAAATTGTGCTGATCGATAAAGACCTTAAAAGGGCCCAAGGCGAGTGCATGGACTTGAACCATGGCTTAAGTTTTTGCCGGCCGGTAAATATATATGCCGCTGGTTTTGACGGCTGCAAGGATTCTGATATAGTGGTTGTAACCGCCGGGGCTAAACAGAAACCCGGACAAACTCGGATTGAACTCCTCCAGGCGAATACTGAAATATTAAAAGAGATTATCCCCCAGATAGTTCGTTACAGTCCGCAGGCGGTAATTTTAATGGTTACCAATCCGGTGGATATTCTTACTTATGCGACTCTAAAGATTTCCGGGCTGCCGCCTTCCAGAGTTATTGGCTCGGGCACAGTCCTTGACTCTTCGCGTCTTCGCTATCTTATGAGTGTCCATTGCCAGGTTGATGCCCGCAATGTTCACGCTTATGTTATAGGCGAGCACGGAGACAGTGAGCTTGCTGTATGGAGCAATGCCAGCATAGGGGGCATGATGCTTGAGAAATATTGTCCTTTCTGTGTGCATAATGCCACCTGCCGCCGGGATAAAGAATTGGAAGAAATTTTTCAACAGGTAAAAAATGCGGCCTATAAAATAATAGAAGCCAAAGGTTCAACCTTTTATGCTATTGCTTTAGCGTTGGTGAGAATATGTGAGGCAATAGTAAGAGACGAAAACTCTGTTTTGCCGGTAGCCGCACTGATGAAGGATTATTACGGCATTAGTGATATTTGTTTGAGTCTCCCTTCTATTATTAATGCCAAAGGCGTTGAGAAAGTGTTGCATCTTGAGCTTTCGGATAAGGAGAAGCTCCAGTTTAAAAAATCAGCAGAAACCTTAAAGCAGGTAATTAAAAAAATAAATTTTTAAGAAAGAAAACTTATGGCTAAAGATCCTATCTGTGGGATGAAAGTTAATGAAAGAAGCTCTTTAAATTTGAGATTCCAGGGCAGGGTTTATTACTTTTGCAGTTCACGTTGCCGAGATGCTTTTGCCAGAGAACACTCTTTATCTTTGCAGAAAGATGATTCTTGTTATTCCTGCCGCCGGAAGCCTTTTTACCAAGATAAAGTATTTATCGTAGCTTCAGTTTTAACTTTTCTGATCATCCTTTCTTTTTTCCTTCCTTTTCTCGGCCCTTTCCGGAAAGCTTTTTTTATGTATTTTAAGACAATTTGGTGGGCAGTTGTCCTGGGCCTTTTGCTAGGAGGCCTCATAGACTATTATATACCCAGAGAATATATCTCACTCACCTTGGCTAAGCCTAAGAAACGAACAATATTTTACGCTGTGATTTTAGGGTTCTTTATGAGCGCCTGCTCACACGGGATACTGGCTCTTTCTATCCAATTGCATAAAAAAGGCGCTTCTAACCCGGCGGTGGTAGCGTTTCTTTTGGCCAGCCCCTGGGCTAATATAGCTTTAACCATTATGCTTATAGGTTTTTTCGGGCTTAAAGCGCTTTTTATTGTGTTTTCGGCTCTTGTGATAGCTATTATAACCGGATTTATTTTTCAATTTCTAGAAAAGAAAAATCTTATAGAAACCAATCTCAATACTGCTTCTTCCATTCAGGAGTTTTCAATTTTCCAGGATATAAAAAAAAGAATGCTCCAATTCACATTTTCAAAAAAAGAAATGGCCTCACAAATTAAGGGCATTTTTCGGGGAGCAGTTGACTTATCGGATATGGTTCTATGGTGGATTTTAATTGGTATCGGTTTGGCCAGCTTGGCCGGAGCTTATATCCCGTCAGGGGTCTTTAATGCTTACATGGGCCCTTCTATAACAGGCTTGTTAGTTACTTTGATAGTAGCGACAGTCATCGAGGTCTGTTCTGAAGGGTCATCCCCTATGGCTTTTGAGATATTCAGGCAGACCCGTGCTTTTGGAAACAGTTTTGTTTTTCTTATGGCCGGGGTGGTTACCGACTATACTGAAATCGGCCTTCTCTGGCATAATGTAGGCAAGAAAGTCGCTATATGGCTGCCGATAATTACTGTTCCTCAAGTTGTGGCTCTGGGGCTGATTGCCAACAAGATATTTTGATTTTCTTAGAAGCTTTACAGCTACCAAGAGTGTGGTAAAATTTCTTTAAGCAGAACACTTTGCATACAAGGAGGGATATTATGGAAAAATGGAAATGCACGGCGTGTGATTATATTTATGACCCGGCCCTAGGCGATCCCGACTCCGGCGTTAAGCCCGGAACATCTTTTGAAGACATTCCCGATTCATGGATTTGCCCTGTCTGTGGAGTTGATAAGACTTTATTTGAGAAGATTGAAGGATAGTTTCGACCAAGGGTAGAGGCTTAGGCTGAGGTTGAGAAAAACCGGAAAACTGAAAACTAAAATATCGATTGAAACAATTTGTTTCTATCGTATTTCTGTAATATTCAGATAATGGAGATTTGGTAGTATTTAAACTTGGAATTTTTGTTATCCGTGTGAATCCGTTCTTCAATCAGTGTATATCCGTGTTTGATTAAGGAGGTTTGATGCTGGAAAAGTTTAATCCCCAGGAAATATTAAAAATAGCTGTCGCGGTAGAAGAAAACGGCCGCAAACTCTATGAAAATTTAGAGAAAAAAGCTAAAGACCCGGAATTAAAACAAATGTGGGCTCACCTCAAAGACCAGGAAGCTGATCATAAAAAAGTTTTTGAACAGATGTTTGAAAATTTGGCAGATTACTTTGTAGCAGAGTTTAATCCCGGTGAATATGAGGGGTATTTAAAGGCAATATCGTTTGAATTTGTGTTTACCCGCCAGTTAATTGAAGAAAAGATTACGGAGGGGTTTTCTTCCGAAATCCAGGCTTTGAATTTCGGGATACATATTGAAAAGAAATCCATACTTGTTTACTCAGCTCTCAGAGATTATTTTTTACCCGATAAAAAACCTGTTTTAGATAAGGTTATTGAAGAAGAAAAAAAACATTTAGTTGAATTAACAACACTGAAGAAAAAAATAGAGGGGAAGTAAATGCCGGAAAATTTTAACCCACGCCAGATGCTTCAGACAGCCTTTGAGGCTGAGGAAGCTGCTCGCAAGCTTCATTCTCTTCTCATCGAAAGCTCTCAAGGCCAGGAGCTCAAAAAAATATGGCAACAACTTGATGAACAGTCTTCGGTTCATAACAAAGTATTCAGGCAAATGCATCAGGATGCCACAAGCTATGTCGTTTATGAGATAGCCAGTGGTGAGTATAATCCTTATTTGAGGTCGATTGTTCCCGAATATATTGCTGTCTGCAAGAATATTAACGACAGAGTAGCGAAACCATTTTCTTCAGAGCTTGAAGCCGTTGAATTTGCGGTGTATCTTGAGATAGAGGCTATAATTACTTATTCGGCATTGAAGGAGTATATTGTCCCCGATAAACTGGACATGCTCAATAAAATCATAGGAGATAAGAAAAAAATTCTTGCCAAGCTTTCCGTGTGTAAGAGAAAGTTACAAAAAACTCAGGGGTAATTAACGCGGCAGAATTGGTTTTATAATAGCGATAAGATTGTTTCAGGAGGTGATTATGGTAGTACAGGTTTATTCTACTGCGGCTTGTCCGTATTGTCACAGGGTAAAAGAATATCTTGCTTCAAAAGGTATTGCTTACCAGAATATGGATATTTCCACTGATCAAGAAGCGTCAAAGAAAATGATTGAGATTTCCGGCCAGATGGGTGTTCCAGTTATAGTGATTGACGGTGAAGTGATTGTTGGGTTTGATAAAACAGCTATTGATACGGCTTTGGGTGCCTAAGATGCCTATTTATGTTTACCGTTGTAATAGCTGCTCATTAAAAACGGATTTTCTTATAGGGGTCGGACAAGAGAAAGTAAAAATAGCCTGCCCTGAATGCGGTTCTAAGAATCTCCAAAAAGTTTTTTCTCCTTTTCTGGTTTCCGGCACTAAAAGCTCTTCTAAGTGCTCAAATTGTTCAGGAGGGGATTGTGCGAGCTGTTGACGGTAGGCTCAATATAAAAAAGGAGATTGTCAAATGAAGCTTTTTTCTGTTAATAAACATACGCCCGGCTTAACGGGGGTTATTCTTGCCTGGATTATAATTTTAAGTAATGCCGTCATTCTTTTGTCCCATATTTCTCTCTATTTCTTTTTAAAGATAGAGCCGGTTTATTACTGGCTGGGCGTGGTCTCGGCCACTTCTTATGCTTCTGTTTGGCTGTGGGGACTGAATCCGCACTCATTGATAGGAATAGCCGCCTCCAGTATAGCATGGACGACTCTGGCATCTATTTGCGGGATAGGGATTCTGCTAAAGTCTGAATTATCCCGCAGGGTTTTTGTATATATGTGTGTTGTTAACATTTTAGCGATTATTCTTTTCTTTGTGCTTCCGGCTATATCAGAGTCAGCCGGCAAAATAAGATTACTCAGCCACTCTTTATCTTTTCTAGTAACAGCGGGCTATATGTTATATTGGAGCCGAATCAGGCTTTCGGGAAATAACTCTTAAAGACACCTGATATATGAGAATATACGATTTAATTATTCTTGGTGCCGGCCCGGCAGGAATTACTGCCGCAGTCTATGCTTCCCGTAAACGGCTTGATTTCATTGTTATTACCAAAGATATAGGCGGACAGGCCGCTTGGAGCGGTGATATAGAAAATTATACCGGCTATCAGTTTATCACTGGCCCCCAGCTTACTATGAAGTTCCAGGAGCATATGGATTCTTTTGGTATCGAGGTGGTTATGCCCCAGTCAGTGATGGAGCTTTTGTCCCAGGAAGGTAAAATAAAAGTAGTTACCGAAAAGCAAGAATATTTTTCCCGAACTATAATTGTGGCAACCGGTAAAAATCCCCGCCTGCTTTCAGTGGAGGGGGAGAAAGAATACAAAGGCAAAGGAGTTACCTATTGTGCTACCTGTGACGGCCCGGTTTTTAAAGGGAAAAATGTGGTTGTAGTTGGCGGAGGGAATTCTGCTCTGGACGCGGCACTGCAAATGGTCAACATTTCTCCTAAGGTATATATCGTCAATATAGACTCTAAACTTAATGGCGATGAAGTTATGATACAAAAGCTGGAGCAAGCATCAAACGTAGAAGTTTTAAACAATGCCCTGGTGAAAAAAATATACGGCGCTGATTTCGTAAAGGGTGTGGAGATAGAAGTAAGCTCTCAGATTAAAGAATTAGAAGTAGAAGGAGTTTTTGTTGAAATCGGCCTGAATCCCAATTCCGGGTTTGCTTCCGAGCTCAAAAAGAACGAAGCGGGAGAAATAATTGTAGATTGTTATAATCAAACCAACATAGAAGGTTTGTTTGCTGCCGGAGACGTTACCAGTGTTCCGGAGAAACAGATCGTCATTGCCTGCGGAGAAGGTTCAAAAGCCTGTCTTTCTGCCTTTCGTTATTTGTCCACGCACCAATTTAGTTTATAGAATACAGGAATAGGCCAAGGTTGAGGCTAAGAAAGGTTAAAGAAGAGGTAAAGGTAAAGAGAAGACATAAGAGATAGATAATTGATAATTTAGGATATAAACTTGGTTTTAAGTTTGCGGGTTTCGGTTCTTTGGATTTTGTTTTTCGGTTTTCCTGATAGCCTGATTCCCAGATTACCTAGTCCCTGATTTTCGGGTTACCGGATGAATTTACTAAAAGGTAAAGACGCAAAGAGAGCTTGCGGCTTGTTTTTGGATGGTTATAATAAATAATATAAAGGTAAGATATGATTAAAATAAGTTCTGAAATAATCAGCTTTTTTCAGAGGCAGGAATTCATCGTTGTTTCGACGCTCGATGCCGAGAATAAAATTCATTCTTCGATAAAAGGCTTGGCCGGCATAGAAGAAAGCAGAATTTATCTTATTGATTTATACCGTGGGCATACTCTGGAAAACCTAAAAAAGAACCCCACCATCAGCATTACTGCTATAGATGGGCCTCAGTTTCTTGGCTACACCTTGAAAGGGAAGGCCAGGATTATAGGTAAAGAGGATATCGGCCAGCACCATAGGAATAATTGGCAGAGTAAGGTTATCCAGAGGATGACAAAAAGGGTTATCCGAGATGTGAAAAAAGATAAAAAAAGCCCTCAGCATCCGGAGGCTCGTTTTCCCGAACCTGAATATCTCATCGAAATGACGCCTGAGGCGGCAATAAATCTTACCCCCAGGCACCTCAAAGAGGCTGCCTGAGGTAGCTTTAGTGAAACTTACTCCAATCTTCAAGAAGTAGCAATCATTACCTAAGCCATTTATTAACAATATGTTAAGTAGAATATAGTGACAGATTTAAGCGGGAATACCATTGGGTAGGGTTTCCTTTTAAATTTTAAAAAAAAACTTTTCAATATTTAAAAAGGGTGTATAATCAGCTTTTGGAAAGTTGTTTGATAGCTGCCGGTTATACAGCAAAGAAACCTTAATATTTAATCCTGCATTGGATATTTTTACAAAAAGATTCACTCCCCGGCATTTAAAAGCAGCTCATCAAAGCAAAATCTAAAAGTTGAAAACAAAAAGGTTCAATAAAAGGAGGTTAGTGTGGCAGAAGTAAGAATAGATAGGGCCGAAGATTTTGAAAAAGCTTTTCGCCAGTTCAAAATCCAGACTAAAAGAGAGGGGGTTCTGGAGGAGTACCGCGAAAGGCAGTATTATAGCAAGCCTTCGAAAAAGAGGAGGAAAAATGTAAAAAGGAAACGGCCTTAGGGAGGTTTTCGTTGTGTAGAGGTGATTTAAAGCAAGAGGTGAATGAAGATGAGTGAAGAAAAGAAAATTTATGTTGGTAATTTAGAGTATAGTACTACCGAAGATGATATTAGAAGCCATCTTGAAGGCAAGGGTATCCAGGCAAAAGACATAAAAGTAATAAAAGATAAATATACCGGCAGGTCCAAGGGGTTTGGTTTTGTTGAAGTGGATTCTGACGATGATCTCAATAAAGGTATAGAAGCTTTGGAGGGCCAGGAGCTCAAGGGTAGAACCTTGAAAGCTAATAAAGCCAGGCCTCCCAGAGAAAGAGAAGACAGGCGACCTAAATTTTAGGGATTGTCTATCCAAGAGCGATGAACAAGAGAGGGGATTTTAGGTCCCCTCTCTTTTATATTCAACCCAAAAGGTGTATTTGGAATAAATACTTGACGTAATATTTACCGTGTGTTACTATCTTAGCCTATGTTAGCAGTAGTTGAAATCGGGAAAAAACAGTATTTGGTCAATAAAGGCGACACTTTAAAGGTCCAGCGCCTCAAAGAAAAAGAAGGCAAGATCGCCTTCGATAAGGTTCTTGTTTTGGCTGATGAAAAGAAGGTAAAAATCGGTACGCCTTATATAGAGAAAGCTAAAGTAGAAGCCGAAGTTTTAGGGGAACACAAAGCCGAAAAAGTCATTGTTTATAAATACAACCGCAGAAAAAAATACCGCAAAAAACAAGGACATCGCCAAATATACACCACACTGAAAATTATCCGCGTTGTCGCGTCCTCATCTTCAAGCTCTTCAAAGTGATAAGTCTTTCCATTTTCATAAAAAGTTCTCTTTTCTTTAATCAGCTGTCAGCATCGATTTTCAATAGTTTCCCCCAAGAGGCTTATAAATATGATTCTAGATAGAACTAAAGTTTATCTTCGGTCAGGCTCCGGCGGCGAGGGTGACTCAACTTTGATGAGTATTTCCTCAAGGAAGCTTAAAGCCTATGGCGGCGATGGAGGAAAGGGCGGCGATGTCATTATCAAGATAAGCCCTCATCTTTATGATCTCAGTAAGTTTAGAGGCAGTAAGAAATTTATTGCTTCTAACGGTACAAGAGGAGGAGCTAACAATAAAAAAGGCCAGAATGCCGGCAATCTCATTGTATCTGTTCCTGAGGGGACAAGAGTCATCTGGCAGGATAAAGTAATCGCTGACTTGAACGGCCCGGAAAAAGAGTTCTTAATCTGCCGGGGAGGTGCCGGCGGAAAAGGCAATTATAAACGAAACTATACTGTTGCCCCCGGGTTAGGTGAAGAAAAAGAAGTTACGCTTGATTACCGCATTCCTAACGAAGTTGCCCTTGTTGGGATGTCCAATGCCGGCAAAAGCAGTCTTTTTAACGCTTTGACCGGACAGAACCAGAAGGTTGCCGATTATCCTTTTACTACAAGGTCCTGTTTATGGGCTGGGAGTGAATACAATTTTAAAGTCTTCAGAGTCATGGACACTCCTCCGGTTAAAGTAAAAAAAGAAAATTCTCAAATCCAGGAAAATGATTTTTTGCGTCATTTATTTCGAAGCCGTATAGTGATTGTAGTGGGCGACGAAATTCAAAGCTGGAAAAAAGATTTAGAGGCTGTTAAAGAAGAAACTTCTTTATATGATATCGGAGTACTGAAAGAAAAAAAATTTTTTTACTTGTTGAATAAAATTGATAAAATAGATGTAAACCTTATTCCCAAAGGTGTTTTAGCGGTATCGGCAAAGTCTGGGCAGGGGATGGATATCCTGAAGAAGCAGATAGTTGAGTACTTATATTGATAACGCGGATATGTACAAATTTGTCAATTCTTAAACGGGCTCACATAGGGTGAAATTATGAAAAAAATAGTAGTAAAAATAGGAAGCAGTGTGATTGCTCCTTGTGGGAAACTCGATAAGGCTCTTATAAAGAGTATGGTCAAGGATATTCTGAAAGCTGAACGTGATGCCGCCAGGATTATTCTTGTCAGCTCTGGCGCTATAGCCAGTGGATTGAACTCTCTGGGCCTTAAAAAGAGGCCTGGGGAAATCCAAACTCTGATGGCAGTATCGGCTTTTGGGCAAATTATTCTTATGGATGCTTTTAATGAGCAATTCAGAAAATACAAAAAAAGGTGCGCCCAGATTCTTCTTACCTGGGAAGATTTTGACAGCCGCCGCCGGTTCATGAATATCCGTAAAACCATAGACAGGTTGTTGGAGATGGAGGTTGTTCCGATTGTCAATGAAAACGATGTAATATCATGTGAGGAGATAAGATTTGGAGATAATGACCGTATCTCAGCCCTTCTTGCCGATTTGATAGGAGCCCAGCGCTTGATTATACTTTCAGATGTGGAAGGTTTATTAGAAGGTAAAGAAGTGGTCAGAGAAGTCACAAAGATAGATTCAAAGATAATTTCTCTGGTCAAGAGAGAAGACAAAACTCATACTAGTGGAGGAATGGCTACTAAACTTGAAGCTGCCAGGATAACTTCTGCCTGCGGCATAGAAACAATCATAGCTAACGGCCACAAAAAAGATATCATTTCCCGTATTGTTGGAGGAGACAGAATAGGGACCTTATTTTTACCGGCTCAAAAGAAAGATAAAGCCCGTAAGCGCTGGATAGCCTCTAAAATGATGCGGGGGGTTATTTGTATTGATTCGGGAGCCAAAGAGGCCTTATTATATAAAGGTAAGAGCTTGCTGAATGTGGGGATATCGGGTATAGAGGGGTTGTTCAAAAAGGGGGATGCGGTAAAAATCTCTGATCAAGAAGGCAACATCTTAGGCCGCGGAATTGTCCAGTATTCATATCAGGAGCTTAAATCTTGCGCCGGGAAAAAACTCGGCAAGGAAGTGATTCACAGAGACGATTTTATAAAAGTAGACCAGGGGTGTTGTTAGCCTCCGGTATCATAAAGGGAAGTTTTATGAAAGGATATGTTGGAAAATTAACCCGGCAAGCCAGGGAGTCGAGTTATAAACTGGCAAGATTAAGCAGCGCTCAAAAGAACAAAGCGCTAAAATTCATGGCCGCGGCTCTGCTTAAAAATAGAGACTTTATCTTAAGAGAAAATAAAAAAGATTTAGCTGCCGGCCGCAGAAAGAATCTCAAGGAAAGCCTTATTGACAGACTGGCTTTGAATGAAGCCCGGTTAAAGCAGATGAGCGTTTCTTTAGGGGAGGTGGCCAGGCTTCCGGAAGTTGTCGGGAAAGTTATTTCTTCCAGTTTGCGGCCAAACGGAATAAAAATTAAAAAGATTAGGGTTCCTATCGGGGTGGTGCTTGTTATATTTGAGGCCAGGCCTAATGTTGTGAGCGACTGCGCCGGATTGTTATTTAAAACTTCCAATGTCGGTATATTACGCGGCGGGTCGGCTTCATTTTATTCTAACTTGGCAATACAAAAAGTACTTAACGGAGCCTTAAGTGCTGCCGGAATCAATTTCAAAGCTTTCTTTGTAGTAGAAAAGACCAGCCATAAAATAGCCCAAGAGCTTTTAAGGGCCAGTGAGAATATTGATTTAGTTATTCCTCGAGGCGGAGAGGCGCTAATAAAAAAGGTAGTTGAAGTTTCAAATATACCGGTGATAAAGCACTATAAAGGTGTTTGCCATATTTTTGTGGACAAAACAGCCGACATAAAAAAAGCTTTAAAAATAGCTGTCAATGCCAAAGTCCAAAGGCCTTCAGTCTGCAACGCAGTTGAAACGATCCTGATCCATAAAGACATAGCGAAGAAGTTTTTGCCCTTACTCAAAAAAGAATTTGACACTAACAAAGTCGCAATCAGAGCTGACGCTAAAACTGCCGGAATAATTTCCGGCGTAAAAAAGGCTTTTGAGAGTGATTGGAGCACTGAGTATCTTGACTTAGTGGTTTCGATCAAGGTGGTTAAGGATGTAGATGAAGCAATACGGCATATAAATTGCTACGGTTCTCACCACACCGAAAGCATAATAACCAGAAATAAAAAGAACGCCGAGCACTTTCTTAAAGAAATCGATTCTGCTTGTTGTTTCGTTAATATCTCAACTCGTTTTAGTGACGGCTACCAGTTCGGGCTTGGCGCTGAGATCGGCATTTCTACAGACAAGCTTCATGCCCGCGGTCCGATGGGCCTGGAAGAACTGACGACTTACAAGTGGATTGCTACCGGCAATGGACAGATTAGAGAGTAACCATGCGATATAATAGGTAGAGGCAAAGGCAGAGATATAGGTTGAGAAAAAATCCTAAGCCATTTTATAATAGAAATACGATATAAATATGCTTCGCGAAACACAGTAGAAATAATTTGTTTCGATAAAACCCTAAACACTAGACAAATTCAAAATATAAATAGAAAATTTTAGATTTTGGTTATTCAATATTGTTTAGGATTTGTTCCGAACTGAACACCATAAACCTATAGCTTGACTTAAAACTTACAGCTTAAAGCTATTTTTGTTTGGGATTTTGAATTTAGGATTTATTTGGTAATATTGGTATTATTTGGATTTGAGATTTTTGATAGTTGATATTCTGGTGCGTGTAAAATAAAGACATAAGATTTATTAAGGTATGAAAATAGGAATATTGGGAGGTTCTTTTAACCCTCCTCACATCGGCCATTTAATTTTAGCTCAAGAGGCACTTGAGGCAGCGGGATTGGACAAAGTATTTTTTATTCCATCCAACATCTCCCCTCATAAGAACAATAATCTTGTTGATGCCCTTAAGCGTTTTAAAATGGTGCAATTGATGATATCGGGCGATAAGCATTTCCAAGCTCTGGATGTTGAAATAA
>Ga0172381_10005595_pt1 | contig 12692 bp, 4 predicted proteins | sample Leawel6488metaG_FD_119754 | JGI IMG/M metagenome (GOLD analysis project Ga0172381, IMG submission 119754) | Leachate microbial communities from a municipal landfill in Southern Ontario, Canada - Leachate well 64-88 metaG | ecosystem: Engineered > Solid waste > Landfill > Unclassified | place...
ATCGTTCGTGAGGGAGATTCTGAAGGTAACAGAGGACCCCGAAATCATATCCTTTGCGGGCGGACTTCCCAACCCCAGATATTTTCCTGTGCAAGAGGTAGCCCAGGCCGCGCAGAAGGTTCTCTCCGAATGCGGCGAGGCGGCACTACAATACAGCACTACTGAAGGTTACCTTCCTCTGAGAGAGATGATAGTAGAGAGGTATGCCAGGAAGGGCGTGAAGGTAAGTGCATCCGAGATCTTGATAACCAACGGCTCTCAGCAGGGACTGGATCTTTTGAGCAAGATATTCTTGAATAAGGGCGACGCAGTTATCCTGGAGCGGCCCACATATCTGGCTGCAATTCAGTCTTTCGGCTTCTTTGAGCCCAAATTTCACTCCATACCACTGCAAGAGGATGGAGTCGATCTGCAGGCACTGGAGAAGGTGCTCTTGGAAGATGACGACGCCAGGCTGTTTTACTCAGTTCCCAACTTCCAGAATCCTACCGGCATAACCTACTCTTTGGATAAACTCAAGGCCGTGGCGGAAAAGATGAGCGGCGGCAGCACGGTCTTCATAGAGGACAATCCCTATGGCGACCTGAGGTTCATGGGCGAGGACAGGCCATCCATGAGAAATTTCATGGGTGAGAACGCCGTTTTGCTCGGCTCCTTTTCCAAGATCGTCGCACCCGGCATGCGGCTGGGATGGGTCTGTGCCTGCGAGGAGATCATGGAGAAGCTGATAGTTGCCAAGCAGGCATTAGATCTTCATTCCAATTATCTGTGTCAGAGGATCGTCCATCAATACCTCAAGGACAACGACATAGAACTGCACATCGCCAAGATCCGAAAAGCCTACAAGGAGCAAAGGGATTTCATGGTGGCGGCCATGGAGGAGACATTCCCTGAGAGTGTCAGCTTCACCAGACCGGAGGGAGGAATGTTCCTCTGGGTGACATTGCCGGAGGGCACGTCGTCTCTCGATCTCTTCAACCTGGCTATAAAAGAAAAGGTGGCATTCGTGCCCGGTCAGGCCTTCTTTGCAGATGGGGGCGGCAGTAATACCATGAGGCTGAACTTTTCCAACTCCGATAACGATAGGATCCTCGAAGGCATCACCAGGCTGGCAAAGGTCATCAAAGGATGATCACCCACATCCTTCCTTCAAATCTTTCTCCACCAAGTATCCTGCTTGACTGAAAGTTTTTATCATCTCGTCAATACTAATATTATTATCAATAAAGTTCAAATATGATATAGTACGATCTAATTGTCATCCTAGCTAGGAGGGAATTGAACTGAAGAGACTACTAATTTTTGTGGTACTAGCTATTGCTCTAATTGGCATGGCTGAAGCTGCCAACTACATGTACGAAAAGGCATCTGTCAAAGGTGTTGGATACAAGAACGTAGAGATGATCATGCAGACCCAATATGGATTAAGCGGGAAAGATGTTCATTCTGTCGAATTTAATGATGATTATCCAATTCCTGCTGGCGTAAAATTGGTGGAAAAGGAGTCTGGATCAGGTAATATTATCACAGAGAAGACTGAGCTGGAAGCGGAGAGGCAGCTCGGAAGCTTATGCGATGCCTATGAAAACTGGGAGCATTGGGGGGAATTATATGATACCGGACCCTCTACTGGATGGGTAACTGGTGCATTCCCAATGGATTACATCAACTTCACCAAGGAAGCTGAGTTCGAGTACATGCCCGTCTCTTACCAGACCGGCACTTACGACCAGAAGTGGGTTGAGAAGCTGTGCGTGCAGAACTACAGGATCGGAGCCGTTCTGACTGAGATGTACACCCACGCTGAGCACCTGGAGAAAACCACCGAGGTTAGGACAAGAGGGTATGGCTACTATGCACCAGAACTTGGAAAAACTGGAGATGCCGTTCCAACGAACTGCTGCACCGGCGTTCTCGAAGCCAATCTGAACAGCAACGTCATCGGCGTTGCCCACATCGGCTGGATCTCCCGCGATCCGCTCGCCGATGCGCAGCTCAAGGGCCGACATGCCGAGTACGGCAGATCCGTCGAGGACCTGACCGGCGTCTTCTCCATCGAGAAGTTCATCCAGCTTTGGGGCAACTCCACATGCGGAGCCATCAGCGTTGACTGGCTGCCCTGCGTGTAATAGTGGCTAAACCCATCTCCTTCACATGAAAAACATCAAGAAAACCGGATGGGATGATCACCCACATCCCTCCTTTTAATTTGCACTTTTGACCAACAGGTATATAATCCAGATTGATGGTTTAGAAAAGGTTACATTTTCGTCGATTCAAAGAGATTTGTTGAGATGTTTTTTGTAGCAAGTTCGATTCTTTGAATCGATACAAAAGGTAAGTGAATTAAATGTTTGAAAGAAAATATGAGAACAGCGGTAGCGGCAGCAGAGGCGGCTACAATAGTGGTCCCAGAGAAATGACAGACGTAACTTGCTCCGAATGCGGTAAGCAAACCCAGGTTCCCTTCAAGCCGGACGGATCCAGGCCCGTTTACTGCAGCGATTGCTACCAGAAGCACAGACCTGCCCGATCACCCGGCAGATACTAAACCGATTTGATTTGATTTATCTGTTTTAGCCGTGAATCGGCTATGTTGGGCGACATCCTGCCCTGCAGATTTCCAACTTTTTGGCATATTGCAGTTTTGCCTCACCAAAAGCTATTCTGATGCAAAAGGTATAGAACCCTGGGGGATACGCAAAGGAGCGAGAGGATTTTGATTGAGCACAAGCAGACCGCAATTCTCGATCCCGCATCAAACACGATGATCGAGGTGGACGAAGGGATAGCTCCACTGCTGCAAGTCATCTGGAACTGCGGCATCATTACCTGCAATTCATGTCAAGAAAATAAGCCGGGTATAATATGGATTGAGTTTCTCGCCGCAAAAGATGCAGAAGCTTTTTTAACGCGCGTAGTATCGGGCCTTGATCCCATTAACAATCCAAAAGCCGACAACTGGCTTTACTCCAGAATAACGGGCGCAGATGGTGGCTGGCAATATACTGCCCATCCTCATGATGCCAGAGAATACATCGATGAAGAGGACGGTTGTCTAGAATTGAACGCCGCACAATCGTGTGCGATTGCTTTATCCATATCCATCCGCTTTCCTGTAGGAGATTACGAAAAATTGCGCGATCTTCTGATGTGAAATTGCTGCCCAAGGATTAAATAGCTTAGGCGAATTATAATTTATAAATGCCATAAATCGAAATAAGGAGCCGAAATGACCTGTGACCTTTGTACTAGAGCGCCGGTGGGTGCATGCGTGGGCGAGACGTTCTGCTCGTCCCTCCATTTGACGGACGAGGACGCCTGCAGGCTGGCGGCCGAAACCTGCCTATCCTGGTGGCAGAAGAGAGATGACGAGACTGCGATTGATGATCTGCTCTGGGAGATGTCGGAGAATCGAATTGAAGAGCTGGCTTGTGAGCCTGAGAAGGCCAGGGCGTATTTGGCCGAGAGGAGTTTAGAGCGCTGATCCGGCTCTTGGCTCCCGTATAATTCTATTTCCTCGGCATAATGTAAATTTCGTCTTTCCGTTTCATTGGCGCAAATTTATCCCGTTGCTGTAACGCGCCAATAACTATTCAAAGCATGCATTCGATTTATTATTTATTCCTGCCACAGAAATGGCTGGCAATCGATATAAAGCCACAGTACAGCTAATCAGGTGTCAATAATTGATTCTAAGCCAAAATCAAGTTCATAGGACATTAAACCGTCTCAAGGCGCGTCTTGACAATAATGCCTTCCTAAGCCAATACAGCTCTGAGCAGCCGCTACGATCTGAGCTGCTTAGCACCGGTCAGCTGGAGCGACATGCTCAGGCGCTGGCAGAACGCCATGAGGTTGATCCAATGCCCGGAAAGGACAGGCTTTTGCCAAGGCTTGCTGAGAACGAGTCGATCCTGCTACAGGCAAACGAGCTGCTGACAGAGGCCGAGGCATCGAACCTGCGGATTTCGCCGGCATCTGAGTGGCTACTCGACAACTTCTACAAAATAGAAGCGCAGATTCGTATGGCCAAGCGACATCTGCCGAGAGATTACAGCAAAGAGCTGCCGCATATGCAAAGAGGGCCTCTGGCCGGCTACCCGCGTATTTACGACATTGCTAAGGAGCTGATCCTTCATATCGATGGTCGGGTGGATGCAGAAAGCCTAAAAAGCTTCGTGGATGCGTATCAGACGATCACAATTCTTAACCTGGGCGAGCTTTGGGCTGTTGCCATCATGCTCCGCCTGGCACTGATCGAGAACCTGCGGCGCATCTCTTTGCGAATCGCCAAGAGCAGGATTGACCGCAACCTGGCGGGTTACTGGGTAGATCTGGCTATTAAGACAGCGGAGACGAAACCAAAGAGCATGATAGTTGTGGTGGCTGATTTGGCCAATTCAGATCCACCAATGTCCTGTGCCTTTGTTGCTGAATTTGCCCGAAGGTTGGAAGGACAGGGCCATGCTCTGGCTCTCCCATTAATATGGATTGAAGAACGTCTATCTGAGAATGGAAAGACCATTGGGCAGATGGTCCAGGAGGATATCCAGCAAGAGGCTGCAGATAAGGTCTCCGTAGGCAACAACATTGGAAGCTTTCGTTTTCTTGAATCCATGGACTGGAGAACGTTTGTAGAGGAGACGAGCGCAGTCGAGAAGGCACTGCACATGGACCCTGTTGGCACATATAGCCGGATGGACTTTGCCACCCGGGACCGTTACCGCCACAGTGTTGAAAGGATCACAAAGCGCAGCTTGCATTCTGAGGAAGAGGTGGCACTTTTGGCGGTAAAACTGGCCCGGGAAAGCCTTGTGGCCAGGGGCAGCGAAGATCGAAGTGCACACGTTGGGTTCTACCTGATCGATAAGGGGCTACCTGAGCTGGAAAGAGCTGCGAAAGTGAGCCTGCCGCTGCAAGAGTCACTTAGCAGGACTATTTACCAGTTCCCTCTGCTCTGTTACCTTGGCGCTATAACACTGGTCACGGTCCTCAGCTCTGCTGCGGTACTGGGCCAGGCGTATGAACTAGGATCGGGCGGATGGTTGCTGTTCTTAGCTTCCATATTTTTGGTAGTATGCATAAGCAGTCCCGCGGTCGGCCTGGTGAACTGGCTGGCAACTATGTTGGTCAAGCCACATGCACTTCCCAGAATGGACTTCTCTTCAGGCATTCCAGAAGAGTTGCGAACGCTGGTGGTGGTGCCATCTGTTCTAACCAGCCCCGAAAAAGTTATGGATCTGCTGGAGGGGCTCGAGGTTCGATACCTGGCAAATCGGGATAAAAACCTCCACTTCGGCCTTCTGACCGATCTGGGAGACGCCTCGCATGAGGTCGTGCCTAAGGATGAGCATCTCCTATTTATGGCTCGTCAGGGAATCGAGGCTCTGAATAAAAAGTACCATAATAATATTTTCTTTCTCTTCCCCCGCCACCGCAGTTGGGACCCTAAGGAGGAGATCTGGAGGGGCTATGAGCGAAAGAGGGGCATACTCGGGGAGCTCAACACTCTGCTACGAGGCGGACCCAAAAATAGCTTCTCCCTGATCGCAGGCGACGTATCGATCCTGCCCGGCACAAAGTACGTCATCACAGTTGACGAAGATACCAAGATGCCCTACGACTCTGCCCGGCTGCTGGTGGAGACCATGGCCCATCCTCTCAACCGTCCCAGGTTCGATGAGCATAAGCAATATGTCGTTGAGGGCTACAGCATACTCCATCCTCGCCTGAGCTCCGGCATGCCTGAGGCAGACCGATCGAGATTTGTGAGGCTCTTTGGAGGCGAGCCGGGAATTGATCCATACACGCGAGAAGTCTCGGATGTCTACCAGGACATTTTCGGAGAAGGATCCTTCACCGGCAAGGGAATCTACGACGTAGATGCCTTCTCCCAGTCTCTGGGTGGTCGCTTTCCAGATAACCTGATCCTGAGTCACGATCTTCTGGAGGGTAGCTATGCCAGAGCGGCACTGGTCAGCGATGTGCAATTCTATGAGGACTATCCCTACCGTTACACCACAGACGTTAGCCGGAGGCACAGATGGATCAGAGGAGACTGGCAGATTGCCAGTTGGCTGCTCATGCGCGTGCCGGGCCCTGGTGGCTTGATACTGGACAATCCAATCTCAGCGCTATCCAGATGGAAGATTCTCGACAACCTTCGGCGCAGCCTCGTGACACCTGCCCAGATTTTGCTTCTGATTTTGGCATGGATGATGCTTCTTTTGCCCTGGTTCTGGACAATTATGGTGGTAGGAGCGGTTCTGGCTTTACCGGTACTCGCTTGCATCCGAGCGCTCCTGAACAAATCTGCACAGCTGCCCCTGGATAAGCACCTGCATTATGCCGGGAGATCAATTGTCAGATACCTGGCCCAGGCAGGGCTTGTCCTGACATTGTTGCCTTATGAGGCATTTTTCAGCCTGGATGCAGTTGTGCGCACCGGTGGGCGATTGCTATTCACCCATAAGCGGCTGCTGGAATGGAACACTTCGGGTAGCTCTCAGAATAGCGGGAAGAGCGATCTGGTGAGATTTTACCGGTCGATGTGGATAGCTCCGACGCTGGCCATCGCCATGACCTCTTACCTAGCGTTTTGGCGTCCTGATGTTCTGTACGTCGTCTGGCCGTTGCTGCTATCCTGGAGCCTCGCGCCTGCAGTTGCCTGGTGGATAAGCTTGCCTCTTGCCTTACCTAAAGCAAAACTTGACGATGATCAGACGATCTTCCTGCGCAAGCTTTCTCGGAAGACATGGAAGTTCTTCGAGACGTTCGTGGGTCCGGAAAGCCATTGGCTTCCGCCGGACAACTACCAGGAGGAGCCGCGCTCAGTGGTTGCCAACGGAACATCGCCTACTAATATGGGTTTGTCACTGCTCGCGAATCTGGCAGCATACGACTTCGGTTACATCTCGGCAGGAAAGCTGATAGATCGGAACGCTTGCGCTCTTCAGACAATGAAAACCCTGGAACGGTTCCAGGGCCACTTTTACAATTGGTACGATATTATGCTGCTTGAGCCAATGCCGCCCAGGTACATATCGACTGTTGATAGCGGTAACCTGGCAGGTCATCTGTTGACTGTGCAGCAGGGACAAATCGAGCTTATGGACCGGAAGATCCTGCCGGAACAGGCATTTAGCGGTCTTCAGGATACGCTGCAGATCATAAGGGATGCTGCGAACAAATGTGATAGTCCGGAGGAAAGGGACCGAAGTGGAATGGGGCCCTCTCAGGTGCTTGTGCAGATTGATCTATTCTGGAAAGAGCTGGAGGCGCCTCCAGGCAATCTTTCGGCAGCGTGGCAATTGCTGAACCGGCAGGCAAAGACAGTAGCGTTGATGAAAGACCGCCTGGGCTCGGAAGCTGATGCTGATCTATTGTGGTGGACACGCTCTTATGAGCTGCAACTGCAGGATCATTTGCAGGACCTGGTTCTCATGGCACCGTGGCTCATGTTGCCCATGTGGATTATGGAGCACCCTCTCCCTAAGGATTTTCGGGTTCTGGACTCGACAAATCCCACAGGGCTGCAAGCTGAGTTGCTCAGACTTGACGGCATTCCATTGCTGCGAGAGGTTCCAAAGACGGCACGAGAATTGATGCCTCTTATAGATCAAATCAGCAGCTGCTTTTCTGGTGTTGACCGGCAAACTGAAAGAAAGTGGCTGCAAGAGCTTGGTCAGAAGATAATGGATGCACAAAGACTTGCTGGCGAGAGGATCGCATCCATCGAGAGGCTTGCAATCGACTGTAGCGAGCTGGCGGATATAAAATACGATTTCCTATTCAATGAGTCTCGTCGGCTTCTTGCCATCGGCTACAATGTCGACAAATCCAGACGCGATGAGAGCTGCTACGATCTATTAGCATCAGAGGCGAGGCTATGCAGCTATGTGGCTATTGCTCAAGGGCGGCTTAAGCAGGAGCACTGGTTCGCTTTAGGGCGTATGCTCACCACGGCAGGCGGAGAGCTGGCTTTGCTCTCCTGGGGAGGGACAATGTTCGAGTATCTCATGCCGCTATTGATTATGCCGACTTATGAGAACACCCTTCTCAATCAGACGTACCGTTCCACGGTCAAGCGGCAGATCGAATATGGGCAACAACGAAGTGTTCCCTGGGGCATCTCGGAATCCGGCTACAATATCATAGATGTCAATCAGATCTACCAGTACCGAGCTTTCGGAGTGCCGGGCCTCGGGTTTAAGCGCGGGCTGGCCAAAGACCTGGTAATCGCACCTTATGCCTCGGCTCTGGCCTTGATGGTCTCTCCCGCAGAAGGTTGCATCAATTTGCAGCGAATGGCAGGCGAAGGCTATCTGGGAGAGTATGGCTTCTATGAGGCCATAGATTACACTCCAACACGTCTGACACAGGATCAAAGAAGCGCAACTGTGCGGTCCTTCATGGCCCACCACCAGGGCATGAGCTTTCTCTCTATGGCTTATGTTTTGTTAGACCGACCTATGCAAAGGAGATTCATGGCCAATCCCATATTCCAGGCTGCGGATCTGCTCCTCCAAGAAAAAGTCCCTATAGCTTTGCCCTTCTATCCTCATGCAGCGGAGGCATCGCCATCAATCTGGAGGGCAGGCATGCCAGTACGTGAGAGGTCCATGAGGATCTTCAATGATCCGAATAGCACCTCTCCTGATGTGCACCTTCTCTCCAATGGCGATTACAGAGTGATGATATCTGGCAGTGGTGCAGGCTATAGCCAGTGGAAGGATATTGCGGTCACTCGCTGGCACGGCGATATTACCCGCGACAATGAGGGACAGTTTTTCTTTATCCGCGACCTGGAAAGCAATGATGTCTGGTCGGCAGGATATCAGCCTGTATGTAAAAATGAGAAGGCCTATCAGGCCACATTCCAGGGATCGAAGGCACAGCTTCGGTCAATGGTTTTAGGGATTGATGCCTATACAGAAGTTGTCGTCTCGCCTGAGGACGATGTCGAGCTGCGCAGCATCAGTCTAACCAATCGCTCATCGATAAGACGGAAAATTGAGCTGACAAGCTATGCGGAGGTCGTTCTGACGACCCCGGCAGCAGATGCAACCCATCCCGCTTTTAGCAACCTCTTCGTAGAGACAAAGATCCTGCGCAAAAGATCTGCTATCCTATGCACTCGCCGACAGCGGTCCAAGGACGAGAAGACGCACTGGATGCTGCATCTGATGGCAGCGGAGAAGGTCGATGCAGATCTGATTTCATTTGAGACGGATCGCTCCAGGTTCATAGGCAGAGGAAGAACTGTTGCAAATCCAGCGGCAATGACTGGAGTAGTAGGGCTCTCAGACAGCGAGGGCTTTGTTTTGGACCCGATAGTTTCCATCAGGTGCATTGTCACGATAGATCCAGCAGAGACTTGCAGGGTGAACTTCATCACAGGAATGGCAGAGACGCAAGACCGGGCCATTGAACTGATCGATAAATACCGCGACGTTCGCATAGCTGAGCGCGTCCACAACCTGGCCTGGACTCACAACCAGATGACCATGCAGCAGCTCAACATCACAGATGTCGATATTAACCTTTATCTGCGCCTTGCCAGCGCAATAATTTATCCCTGCTCAAACTGGCGTGCCAGTCCTAGCGTTCTCTTGAGCAACCAGCAAGGCCAGTCCGGCCTGTGGGCTTACGGCATATCAGGCGATATCCCAATTGTCCTCCTTCGCATCAAAGATCGTTCTTGTATCGATCTGGCGCATCAGCTCTTGAGGGCTCACGCCTACTGGCATATGATGGGGCTTGCAGTGGATCTGGTGATCTGGAACGAAGAATTCTCAGGCTATCGGCAGGAGCTCGATGATGAAATTAGGGGCCTGATCTCGGTTAGCACCGATAGCTGTACCAGGGAGCGATCTGGTGGAGTATTCGTAATACACGCAGAACAGATCTCAGAAGAGGCGGGAGTCCTATTGCAGGCCGCAGCTCGTGCCATCTTCACCGATGACCGGGGAACGTTTGAGGAGCAACTCGAACGCGTGAGGATACTCTCGGCTGCAGTCCCTCTTTTAAAGCCGAAAAAGATCGTGCAGGTCGAGAACTACAAGAGGGTTGAGTCTTTGGGTCGGGACCTGATATTCTTTAATGGCCTTGGTGGGTTCACAGAGGATGGACGCGAATATGTAATCCGGATTGCTCCAGGACAGGCCACCCCAGCTCCCTGGTCGAATGTAATAGCAAATCCAGATTTCGGGACGGTGATCTCTGAATGCGGCAGCTCATATACCTGGGGCGAGAACTCCCAGCAGTTCCGCCTGACCCCCTGGTATAACGATCCTGTGAGCGATTGTAGCGGCGAGGCTCTGTTCATTCGAGATGAGGAGAGCGGAGAGTTCTGGTCGCCCACGGCCATGCCCGCCCGCGGCAAGACGCCTTACACCTGCAGGCACGGGTTCGGCTACAGCGTCTTCGAGCACAAAGAGAGTGGGATTGCATCAGAACTGTGGATATATGTGGCAGTAGACGCTCCAATAAAGTTTTGCGTGCTTAAGGTCAAGAATGAGTCCGGCGTCCCCCGTTGGCTTTCTGTGATCAGCTATATCGAGCTGGTGTTGGGAGAGATACGTTCCAAGACCCAGATGCATGTAGTAACAGAAATCGATCCAAAGACGGGGGCCTTCTTTGCCAGAAACCCGTACAATACGGATTTTCCGGGAAGAATAGTATTCCTGGATGTGAATGCGGAAATGAGCTGCTTCACGGGTGACCGGACTGAGTTCCTGGGACGAAACGGCAGCATGGCCAGACCTGCTGCGCTAGTGCAAGAACGGCTTTCCAACAGAGTTGGCGCGGCCATGGATCCGTGTGCGGCCCTGCAGGTCAAAATCGATCTGGCAGAAGGGCAGGAGAGCGAGATCGTCTTCACTTGCGGAACAGGGCGGAATGTGGAAGATGCACGTCGCCTGATCAAACGTTTTCGCGGGTCGTCTCCTGCCCAGATGTCACTGGAGCAGGTTTGGAGCTACTGGAACCGCACCCTTGGCGCGGTGCATGTGGAGACGGTGGATAAGGCCCTCGATGTTCTCACTAACGGCTGGCTCCTCTATCAGACGCTAGCCTGCCGCATGTGGGCGCGCAGCGGATACTACCAATCGAGCGGAGCCTATGGCTTCCGGGATCAGTTGCAGGATGCAATGGCGCTGATTTACGCAGAGCCGCGGCTTTTCCGAGAGCACCTCCTCCGCTGTGCCGCTCATCAGTTCGTGGAAGGAGACGTTTTGCACTGGTGGCACCCGCCATCGGGACGCGGCGTGCGCACGCATAGTTCCGATGATCGCCTCTGGCTGCCTCTGGCAGCACACCGCTACGTCACAGCTACGGGAGACGTCGGCGTGCTTGACGAGCGCGTTGACTTCGTCCAAGGCCGGCCCCTGAGGCCCGAAGAGGAGGCTTACTATGACCTGCCCACCAGGTCGGAGGAGTCGGGCACCCTTTACGAGCACTGTGTCAGAGCCATCCAGAGCAGCCTGCAGTTTGGCCAGCACGGCCTGCCGCTCATGGGGACAGGAGACTGGAACGACGCTATGAACCGCGTTGGCTACCAGGGAATAGGCGAAAGCATTTGGATGGCCTTCTTCCTGTACGATGTGCTTACCAAGTTCGAAGATATTGCCCTAATGCGGGGCGACGAAACCTTCGCAAATCTGTGCAGCAGAAAGTCCAATAATCTGCGCCGGAAGATCAAAGAGTCCGGGTGGGACGGCCATTGGTACCTGCGCGCCTACTTCGATAGCGGAGTAACACTCGGGTCAGCTGCCAGTGAGGAGTGCCGGATCGATTCCGTCTCTCAAAGCTGGTCGGTTCTATCTGGGGCAGGAGACCCAGAGAGATCAAAAGAGGCAATGGAGGAAGTGGATCGCCTTCTGGTCAATAGAGATGCATCACTGATACAGCTCCTCGGGCCGCCTTTCGATAAGTCCGACTCCGATCCCGGCTATATCAAAGGCTACATCCCGGGAGTGAGAGAGAACGGCGGGCAGTATACCCATGCAGCGATATGGGTGATCATGGCATTTGCTGCCATGGGCGACAGCACCAGGGCCTGGGAGCTATTGTCCATTATCAACCCAATAAACCATGGCTCGAACCCGGAAGAGGCTGCGATCTACAGGGCAGAGCCATATGTGGTTGCAGCAGATGTCTATGCACTATCGCCGCACGCCGGACGCGGTGGATGGACCTGGTACACAGGAGCCGCAGGCTGGATGTATCGCCTCATAGTAGAATCGCTGCTTGGAATGCGGTTGGACGTTGACAAGCTACGCTTTACTCCCTGTCTTCCTGATGATTGGAAGTCGTTTCGCCTGCATTACCGCTATCGTGAGACATTCTACCACATCACGGTTACGCGAACGGGTCCGGGATCTGTTGTGGTTAGCATGACGGTTGATGGCCTGGTGCAGAGTGACTGGACTGTACACTTAATCGATGATCAAAGGGAGCATTTCGTAAAGATCGATCTAGGAGCCGACCGGAACAAAAAGCCCCCTAACACAGTTCTCAATGAGGAGGTGGTATGAATTTTGCTTTGCTATGTACATATGCGGTTTCCTGAAGCTCTTTGACTGTATGGACCGCGTCGAGATTATATTGCTAGAATGAGAAGATCTTCTATAGTTTTAAAATATGGGGCCACGGCGATTTGAACGCCGGTCACAGGACCCCCAGTCCTG
>Ga0172381_10005597_pt1 | contig 12692 bp, 28 predicted proteins | sample Leawel6488metaG_FD_119754 | JGI IMG/M metagenome (GOLD analysis project Ga0172381, IMG submission 119754) | Leachate microbial communities from a municipal landfill in Southern Ontario, Canada - Leachate well 64-88 metaG | ecosystem: Engineered > Solid waste > Landfill > Unclassified | place...
TTGATGGGCCAACCAAAATCTAACGGCACTCTTTTAATTTCCCTACCCATTGCTTTTTACCCCCTTCTTAAATTTAACAACCTTTCCTTTAGAGGCGTCTGAGTAGATTTCCCGCATATCATCCGCCTCAATTTGGAAGTATCGCTCAAACGCTTTATTAGTTGAATGGCCTGTGGCTCTTTTGATTTCTTCCGGTGTTCTCCCCATCGTTCTCAGTGCTCTTGCCGAACTGTGTCTAGTTCCTCCGTACAGTTCACCCCCTCTGTTTTGGGGGAGTGTATTATATGCGGGTGCGGATTTCAAGGGTTATGCCTCACTTGCCTTCTTAAATTGCCCTATCGGAGAGTGGGGCATGATTCTTGCTTCGTCCCCACGGCTTGCTTTATATTTATTCCAGCACTCCTGCGAATCGCATAGGGTAACAATCTCTCCACCATAAATACCGATGTGTGTCCTTTCATTTTTAGAGCAGATCACGCACAAAAGTCTCATGTCTCTCCCCCCTCCTTTCGGTTATGCCTCTATTAAGCTGATTTGCCGCCGTCGGTCAAATCCGGCGGTGGGTTAGCCCTTCTTCTTTTTCAAAAAATCTTGTTCATTCCACTTTAGACCTTGGTGTAAAATTTCCTCTGTTCCATCTTCCCAAACCCGGACTATTCGCTCGTACTCTGGAACGCCAGAATAGCTTTCAGCGGAATGGCAAGCGAATAAACAACAGCTTTGTCTCACTATTTTAATAACAGCAACCATTTTTAATCCTCCCTCCTTGCTAACCATTCATTATCCAGACTTCTTTCAACGATATTAACTATCACCAAGAAAAGTATGCCGTGAATGGGAAGTGAATGCTCCGTGTCCAAAGGGCACGGCTTCTAGGTTCCTTTAAGAACCAAAGACTACATCCCTAGTCTCGTGTTATATATACCACACTTTTAACATAATGTCAAGAATTATTTGTGGTATAACCTGTGTTATTAACCTTGTCCTGAGGGCAAGGTGTTCTAGGATAAAATAAACCTATGGTCAGAAGGCTTCTTCACGTGTAGCGTATATCTTTTTCCAGCCATATTCATTGTCCGCAAGGGCTTCTTTAAATTCTTCTATAGTTATGTTCTTAAAGTTTTTAACCCTATGAATCGTACCATCCCAAGACTTCCAGTAAGCATTATTTTTCCCACCAGTAACAATAAACGTTATACCAGAACAACCAACAGCACATAGAGTTAAAACAAAATCATCAACCGTATACCTGTCCCCAATCTTGACTTCCTTCTTTTCTTCAACAACAGAAACGAAACCACAATCAACCAACCGACTAACGCCCGACTTAAAATGTTCAGCAATGGCAGAAAGCGAAATAGGGGTTGATGTTCTATAACCCGCCCTAATAAACCAATCAATTTCTGCGTCAGAAAATTTACCCGAAAGAATCATGGCCTTTATTGTTATTGGGTTACAAGCTGTTTGGTATTTAACATCATCAACATAGACGGTTTCAGTGTTTAGCACTACAAATTCATCTGGAAAATATGACCACGCACTTCCGTTGTCCAACAAAACTCTGATTGAAGTTGAGTTGTTAATGAACATTATTTTACCCAATCCACCATCTTTATCTTTAGTTCGCCCATTCTTCCCAACATATTCTTCTTTAATTTTGACTCTATCTCCCGCTTCCATTTTTGCCACATCCGCTATATCCAACCTTGGACATCGCATCTTGCAGTGCCACCCTTGAATTAAGAACAAGAAGAACGGCAGATTCCGCTGAACATCCAAGTTCTTTGTATCTTTCTATCGCATATACCGTCTTTTCTATTTGATAATCCAATAGACCAGAATACAGTTCGTCAAGATAGGGCAAATATTCCTTAAGTGCTTCTATTCCCAATTCAACTATCGGTTTAAATTCCCTTGCACTTCCTATAAGTTCTAAAATTTCTGCAATCGTTTCTTTTTCCATAACCGCCTCCCTTTGTTTGTTTTAATGCGGGGAGCTACACGATCTTTCTATGTAAGATCCCTTACCCTGTGCCTTCCTCTTTCCCTCACTCCCCGCAATCCCTGCTTTATGGGGCGAGGGTGCCTTGTTAGGGCTTCCTACGGTTACTGACGGCGTAAATCTATGTAAGCAAGTCGCCGGATTTCCCGTAGAACATTTAGCGTTTCCGCCGCCCTCGCCGTAATCTAGTGGACAGGAAGGGTGGGCTTTGAGGCGTCTTTCGGCTTCCTGCTGTTCCCACTACTTGCCTACCTGTCCATTTAAAAAAACTACTTGTTTCTTGTTCTATGTGCTATCCTGAGACTTGTGTACATTTTCCCAAGTTTTGATTTGTTGTCGAACTTGCTAACCAACATATCTTTACGCTGCCTTTTCGTCATGTCGCTTTTTTCGATTGGAACAAAAGGCTCTGCAATTTCTACTTCCGGTGAAAATTCTTTTATTTCCCCTGTGTATTCATTCATGGAGTCCAATCCTTTCGTATTCTTGAATATATCTTACTATTGATTCTGAAAAACCATCAACATGAACCCATGGCCCATATCCAACACCATTTTTGTTTGTTGAAACGTTTATCATGTATCCAAGCCCCTTTGGATTTGGAATAGCATCTGCTGACTGTTCATCGGTGATTACAATCAACCTGTCTGGCGAAAGCCCCTGACCAGAATAAGTTACGGGATGTGCGAAGCTATACCCACCAAAATTTGCTGTTTTTGCTTCAAAAGAGGTATCTGCGTATATTGACTTAACGGCTATCCCTAGTGGAGTTCCAGAATGTTCCTGTGATGTCATTATGGCATCCCCTAATGCGAATCCGTGTCGTGAAGGAACCTGAACAAGTTTCATTGAAAACGTAAAGATGTCAATCTTTTCACACATTTCACGCAATAGCATTGCAAGCCCACACGCTGCGTCTATCCTGTTCATATCAGACTTTTCAGACAATGCCCAAGTCATGCTTCCAGAAACGTCAATCAATAAAACGGTATGTCCGTCTAGCTTATCTTGAACTGAAAGACATTTAATCATTGCCTTTTCAAGTTCACCTTCCCATTGCGGTGCGTATCGAGCAGCGGCTATAAACCTGTATGGAAGGATTCTTTCAGTTTTCATGGTATCCAAAGCACTGAAGATAATCTTCTCGTCAACACCGACAGATTTCATGTTTCTAAGGTTTCGCAATGTAGCAAGTCCACCCAATTTCTTTTCTGAAAGAAGTCGTTCCCATGTTTCCTTTTTGTCATAACCCAAAGAAAGTGCGACTTCCCAAGTTTCTGCTGGTTCAAGTGTTCCGTCAACCAAATCGCTCCAGTCCCTTGTCTGCTGATCGTCTTTTGGTTTTGCGTGAGAAAGAAAAAGAACGTCACGTAGCCTTACATGTCCATCACGATTGTATTTGCTAAGATGATAACGATTAAACTTATTAAACGCCCTTGCAAGTCCCTTTTTCACCTGTGCTGAAAGGGGTTGCTTCCCATCCATCCAATATAGTGCAACGAATTCAGTAAGTTCATCTGCACGTTGTATGATTCGTTCAAGCAAACCAGCAACGTATTCTTTGTGTTCTGGTAAACGAGCCATTTCACGTGCAATGAGCAAGGGTGCATGTCGCAAGTTCATCTTTTCCCTTGCTTCTATTGCCATATTGTAAACTGTTTGTGGTTTTACGTGCGGAATAAGTGATGTTATTCTATCCGAGATAGACTCACCATCTTCATAAAATGTCTTTTCCCATAGCAGACAAGCCATGAGTGAACGCCGCAACTCCTGTTCGGCATTTATTCTTCTTGCTGGAGCGCCTTCGTGTGTTACGTAGTCTGTTTTAATAGGTACATTTACTTTCGCCATATCTCTTCTCCTTTTTGAATGGTGGGAACAAGCAACTTCAGAATGCCTTTCGGCCTTCTCCGAATGAAGTAGCTGTAGCCTTCGCCATCGGTAAAACTATTTTTGGGGGTGGAAGTGGGAATCGAACCCACGGCCTCGTCATTACCAGTGAAGTAACCGTTCTGTACGCTACCCGAAGGAGAACAAGCCAAAACGGAAATTTTCGTGCTCTACCACTGAGCTATCCCACCCATATTCTAAAGAACCATTATTTCGACTACAGTATATCACAGATTCTATACATTGTCAAGCAATTTCTTTGCTAGGGTCGAAGTTTTTTCTAACCCCGAACTCTGCCTGCTTGCCCTTATTCCACATTGCAACGGGACGTAAGTACCCGACAACACGAGAGAATACTTCGCAGGGCTGATAGTTTCTTAAGATCGGGTCTTTTTCAAAACACCTGTCGCATTTAAGGAAGATTTTCTTTTCACCACCTATTCCCATATCTGGGCCATAAACTGCACCACCTGCAATAGTAACCATTCCGTTTTTATCCATGTCGACATCAACAGTTACGTCACACTTGCAATCGTGGCACTTACCCTGAAATGCAAATTCATTGCTTTGAGCTTCTTCAAAATATTTTTCAAGATCGTCTACTTTTAACATTTTAGTCCCTTCTTTTTAATGTCCCTCCCCCAACATTCCATAGACATCCCTAGTGTGATATATTGGGTGAGTTATTAATGGATTAGTCCTCGCAATATTTTTCAAAAGCAGCCCGTGCATCTTCTTGCAAAAGAACATAAGCATCTTCTCCACCAAGTTCCAAAACAATAGTCCATAGAGCAGAAAGATAGTCTGAACTATCGCCAAAGTAAATACCGGACACGGCTTCCTTCAGTGCTTCTTTAGCGTTTGATTCACCGCAAATTAAAGATTCGCCGTGATCGCTGTTTCTTTCCTCAACAATGGAAATAAAACCACAATCGAGCAAATCGAGCAAACTCTCTATATCTCCCTCTTTGAGCCAACTAAACACATAAAAAAGGGGAATTATATCGGAAAGAGCAAAATCGTGCATAAAATACTCGATACTTTCATCTCCAAACCTTTTAGAAAGAATCAGTGACTTGATTGTAATTGGCTTATCTGTTGTTTGATATTCCCTCCCATAAATGATTCCCCTTTCCCCAACAATGTCAAAGTTGCCATGCCCAAACCACTGTTGTGCGCCGCTATCTAGCAAGACCTTTACTCCGGCAGGGAGTAAGTTGTACATGTTGTAAGATTTTGAAACTATTTTCCCATAAACATAACCTTTTTGGTGTTTACTACCATTAATACCAGCATATTCTTTTTTTATTCTAACCCTGTCTCCCTCCTTCATTTGCACCCCCCCCTTTTTTATTCTCAGGTCTTCTACTTTTAGCATTTTATCTCCAACACTTACGTTCGTTTAAATTCATCGGCATATTCGGGGTCTACCCAATTTCCGTTTGTTTTACAACCTCATCCTATCTTATTGAATTGCCTGAACCATATTCTATCTTTGCTAATCCCCAATTCCCCTGCCACTTCCGTCTTTATTGATTCATTTCTATTCCCCTTAATCCCCTATATCACACCCATTACTGCAAAAATCGTTTTCGTCTTTTGGTTCCCCGCAAATAATACATTCGCCATGGTCTCTATTTCTTTCTGCTTCTGCTTCTTCCATCCCACGCTCAAGGCTTTCCCTGTCTGCGGCATCCCATTCCGACTCGCTTATAGCATCACCGTTATATCCGTTCATAATTACACCATATCACACTTTTTCTGTTTTGTCAACTTCTTTTTTCTTTTCAAGTTTCTCCACACGCTTTTTCAAGTCTTCAATTTCAGCTATGAGTTGCTCAACTCCCGAAGCGCAGTCTGATAATGTGTCGTAAACCTTACTGTGGTTATTCATCTGTGTTCTGTTTAATTTTCTAATTCTTATTGTCATAGTTAGTTCTCCTTGATTTAATTAAGTTTCTTGCCATAAGCAATTATTTTATTCGCAGAAAGCTACACATATTGTCACTTTTTGCAAACGTTCGCATGACTTTCGGGGTCTATTGAAAACCAACGAACATTTCCCCAAAGCGGAATCGTTCTGTTATGCCCATTTCAAGCAGCATTAACAACATTGCTGTCGAATCTTTCCCACCGCTAAAGCTTGCTATGTTCATTGTCTTTCAACTCCTTAACTAATATTCGCTTCTCTGCAATTTTGAAATACTCTGAATCAAGCTCAATGCCGATAAAGTTACGGTTGAGATTTTTGCAAGCAACACCCGTTGTTCCGCTTCCCATTGTGAAGTCAAACACCGTCTCGCCTTCGTTGGTGTAGGTCTTGATAAGGTATTCCATCAGGGCGACGGGCTTCTGGGTAGGGTGTACAGGTTTGTTATTTCTTGAAGATATAGTAATTGTGCCATTTGGGTATCTTTCACCATTATTATCTTGCTTGATGTATCTAGCTCTACTACCTAGTGCTTCTGTTTTTGTTCTTTTATCAATAGTTCTATTGTCTTTATATGGTTTGCCTTTTCTCATTTGTGGATTATATGTAGGTAATTCGCTATAAAATACACTTATTTTTTCATATGACCTATTGGGCATTTTTTTAACATTCATAAAATTAGTCCCTATGGTTTTCTCCCAAATCCAATCATACTTATAATTCTTAATATTACTCATTCTCAAAGCACTACTAAAAGGCTCTGAACCAAACAACACTATCGCACCATTATCTTTAATTATTCTATTTAATTGCTCCCACATCGGCTCAAAAGGTATAACACTATCCCATTTACACGCTGTAGTTCCGTAGGGTGGGTCTGTAATAATAGCATCAATACTTTTATCAGGTATGTCTTTCATTAGTTCAAGGCAATCGCCCTGTATCAGTTCAATCTTTGGCATAGTCTTCCAACTCCTTAACTAACTTCTCGTTTGCATCCACAATCTTCTGCATATCCTCAACGGATATTTCTTTTTCCAAAGGCTCGAAGAAATAAACCTTCTCGTCCTCTGTCTCAAAATACTCTTTGGTTACCTTTATGACTTTCATCTTTCACTCCTATTATAATATACTACATTTTGGGTTAAAAAGCAAGTGATTTTAACTGATTTCTTTTGATTTTGTTGGATTTTCATAAGCAGTTATAACCTCCATCTTTCAACAAAAAACTAAACCCCATGGTCAGAAAGCTGTTGCAAACTCAGGACACAAATCCCCACAAACAGAAACATCAATATCACAATCATCTGTATGTATACAATTACACCTTCCACTAATATTCGGTAAATGCTTTTTCCAGGTCTTCCCCGTTTCCTTAAACCTGCAATAACTTCTATCCAAACACATAGGCCCATGCTGTAAAACACATTCGTAACACGGCCTGTCGGGGTTTTCTGGTGTGTGTGGTTCAATCCACATTATGAATTTTTCTGCCATTTGTTGACCTCTCAAAAATTATCCATGTTTTTAGGCATGCGCAACTATCTTCTTGTGGGCCTTTGCACAAAATCATCAAGAACCCTTATTGCGTCCATTGTCCTTGGGTCTATTTGCATATCTCTTATGTGCCGCATTTCATAGTTAATACTTGCCAACATACAGGCTTCCCGCAATTCAGATGGAGTAAACCTTGCCTGCTCTATCATTTGTTCAAGCATTGACACCAAGTTGTGATACTCTGGATCGTTCATGTACTTTTCTTTTGGTGATTTCACAAACCTTCCTTTCCAAAAAATTCTTTAAGTGCATCCCCGTTCATAAATTAAATTTAATCGGTGTTGGGGGTGACGCTACCCATCCCTTTCTAGTTGCTTTGCAACCCATTCCCAAGCGCTTTGCGCCTAACCAACACCAAATATTTGACTACACCATATCACACTTTTAGGCCAATGTCAAGAAAAATAGAATCTAAGGCACTTTTATTTTTTTCGGTAAATTCTAAAAATTCCCTTCCTAACCGTTGATTTTTTTGATAAAGTTGGCACTATTTTGCTTGTTTTAATGTGCCAACCCCTTCTGCGCTATTTACAGAAAATATGAACTGCTTTAAATTACTAATCGCTACCGTTTAATTTCTGCAAACCAACCCACGTCAACTTTGCAGATGTAGTTCAAAGGGTTTCAGACTTCATCCGAACCTTCAGCTATCGTTCGGCGTTTTAGCAACCAATCAACAATGTCTTGTTCAAGGTATATTCTTTTAGTCCTCGTTATCTTCAGATATGGCAGGTTGCTGTTTCTTCTTATTTTGCCAAGGCTTTCTTCTGTCACTCCGAACAGTTCGCACACTTCGCTTTCTGTAATTAGATTTTCTATTATTGGATTTTCGCTCACTATCTTCCCCTTCTATGTTCATAAAAGATTTTAATGCCAATGCCTTGGTTGGTAAATCACGTTCGATTGCTAGTTGAAGGGCGGAAACTAAAACCTCTGGCAAGGCAGTCATTAACCGCTGAGTACAAGACCCACAAACATACCAGTCAATATCGTCCTTCCTAGTTATTCCTTCATCTCTTGGCGTACTACAAAACAAACAGTACATTAGTCTTCCTCTTCTGCTAATTCCCTTCCTTCCCTCATTCCATCGGTTATTGTTTCCCCTATTGACTTTGCAAAATAGATAACCATAAAGATGCACCACGTTGCGATAAGAACAGAACAACACTGCACCCAAGAAAGAGCAGGAACAACATCGGAAAGAAACGACACGCAGATAAAGAATGGCACAGAAAGAACGGTGCAAAAAAGAATCCCAAAACCGATTAGTATTGCTATAGAAACAGCCACTTTCATTGCCTAACCTCCTCACGCCTACAGTAATCACAAATTAATTCCATCAAACAGTTTTGGCAAAGATCACACCTGACCCATGCCCCATCACCAAAAACAGAGCCGTACCCACCAACAAAGTTTATGTGGTGAAATTCCTGAATCTCCATCGGATTGTCATCAAATACTTCAATTCCACACTTATCACAAACAATGGATTCGGGTTCATTGTCCAACACCCTAAACTTCTTTTTATAGTGAATCATTAGCGCTCTTCCATTCCACTATTTTTCTTTTCCCTTCCTGAAGCGCTTCTATGAAAGAATCTATGTGTTCTTCTTCCATTATCAGGATATCCCCTTGCATTTCCACGTAACCACCAAACAGCAATTTAAGCGAAGCTGATATTCTTTTCCAAATTTTAAAATACCAAGAATAATTGACGTAATAGTCTTTCCAGTAAAAAGTCTTGTACAAAAACATTTCCATTATTCCATCGTCCCATTCAAAATCTACTTCCATGTCGTGGTCTTTATTGCCACAATCACAGGCAATGCTATAATAGACTGCTTGTTGGTCTGGGAGCTCTAACGTTTTCATAACCTTATAAGATATTTCTTTTTTCATCGCTTATTCACCTCCGTCAACGTGCATTGATCTACCATCCTGCACAATACACGCTTTATTGCTTCTTTAGAATCGCATTCGTTGTGGCAGACCATTTTGTCATCTTTCCACTGAAACACATATTCACCGAACCCACGTCCTTTTTCAGACCACTTAATTATAATTGTCGGTATATCTTCGTAATTACAGCCAAAGTAGATGTTTTGCTTTTTAGGTGCATCCCCTTCCCACCTCGGGGTTGCTGTGTCTTCCAGCCAAACATTATCCGCGAATCTATCGAAAAGCCCCTTGTAGTCTATTTGTGATTTATCTTTCATGGCGAACTCCTTTCCCCCTACCTTATAACAAAAACTACAGCTTGTCAAGAATAATCAACCTATTCAATTCTGCTTCCAAATCCACAGCTACTTCTCTATAGTGAATTTCATTTAGCTTGATAATTCTGTTTTTAGCTACCACTAAATAGTTATATCTTTCAGGCCATTCTTCTTCAAACCACGTCCATGCTGCTGCTGGATACTTGTGCCAAAATTCTTTATGGCACTTATCGCACAGTAGTAATAAATTCAACGGATCGTGCCTTAAATTTGGGTACGCCTTCTTGCCATAACAATGTGAAGGAACTAAACTTTCTGTAGCTGTGCATTTTGGACCCTGACACTTCTTGTCCCTTAGAAGCAATATCTGACGGCAAAGGTCATCGTCTTTTCCTATAATGTAGTTATTCGCCATAGTCTATTATAACCCCTGGATTTTCTTTATCATAACCATACCATTTTCCATCAATCATCAGTGGTGCAGGAATGAGGCAGTCCATGTTATCGTCTTCTATAACGCCATGGGCTACTAGCAAATCACATATAAGCTGACACGCATTAACAAGGTCAAATTTTCTATGAGAATCCCTGATGAAATGAAAGCTGATAACGTGTGGGTTTTCTTCTGATGCAAGATCGGCCTTCATTTCAGCAACAGCTTCTTCAAATAGATTTGGTCTTTTTTTGTAGTTTTCATGCTCGTTCTTATGGTACTTTTTTACACCTAACTTCTGAAGATATTTTCTAACGGTCTTGCTGTTGAAAACACCCCTTGATGTTTTTACCTTGCTATTTTTGCTAGACGGACAGTTGAACGGGATAAAAATACGCTTTGTCATCATTCCACCTCATAAGTGACGGGGAGTGGGATTGGCTACCCACACGTTGGGACATCTGAGTTGTTAAACCTCAAGTTCTTGGCTCGGCGTGTCTTCGCCAAATACTACCACGCTCCTTCTTTTGGCCTTTGGTTCGCTTCACCCAACAGGCACCTTAACCAGCGTCTATTTCCGCCATCCCCGCCATTTATTCTTCCCACCCATTTATTTTCATTTCCTCTCGTAGCGCATCCTTTTTCTTTATCTTTTGCCCTGTTTGTCGCTCTCCACAATTTGGACACTTCTCGCCGGGAGCTAACAACGCACCATCACAAGTATCACACCAAAACCTCACTCTACGGTATTTGCCCTTCACTTACTTCCCCCGCAATTCTTATAAAGTATTTGGTATGTGTTTTCGTCCAACGCATTAACTGACATTGAAGCGCCACAATCGTAAAAGACACGCTTACCAAATTCCATCTTCTCGTTTGGAAGTGCATGTCCTCCACGATATTCTGCACCACATATTAAGCACTTTTCAGGAACTCTTATCTTCAACATTTAAGTCACCATGAATTGTTCAGTAAAGTTAAGTAGTTATCAAAAAGGAACATCCCCATCAGGATCAGGAACCTGTCCGCTTCCGTATCCAGAACCACTTTGTGGTTCAACCTGTTTCTTTTCTAACATCTGAATGTTGGATGCTACTATTTCGGTTGAATATCGCTTAACACCTTCCTTGTCATCCCACTCCCTTATCTGAAGTTTTCCAGATACGAAAATTAAACTCCCCTTGGTAAGATAGTCAGAGCAGAACTTCGCCAGCTTATCCCAGGTCACGAGTGATAACCACGTAACCTTCTTATTATCACCCCATCCATCATCAACTGCAAGCGAAAAGGTACATACGTCCTTGCCACCCTGTGTGCTTCTGATTTCTGGACTCTTCCCCACTCTTCCTATGAAATTGCAACTATTTAATCCAGCCATATTTTCCTCCTAGTATGGTATCTCTTTTTTAGTCTGCCCGAATCTATCCACAAAACTTAAACTTCCCTTGTCAAGTGGACATTCCTGCTTTTGAACAGGTTCTAATTCTTTCTTCTTTGGAGTTTCTTTTCTGGCCTTACGCCCTTTGCGTATATCTTCTGCCACGTCACTCCTCCATGCTCCTAGCTATGTAGTTCCCCATTTCTATAACCAATGCCTCACCATTCATAATGTTGTGTAGCATATCCGCTGACGACCTTAGTACCGTTATCTTTTCTGATATTGTTATTTTTGTTGTTGCAAGATACTCGATCAATTTCGTTGTTTCTTTGCTTATTATTACTGCGTCCATTTATTTCTCCTTTTTAGTTGCCTTCTCGCCAACGTAAGATTTCCCCTTGAAATAACATATCCTAATGTATTCTCCTTTCTTCAATCCGAACTTCTTGTTAGGCCCAGAAAGTGTTCTTGTTCTGCTTCCCTTCTGTTTGGTACACCAAATGAATTCAGGTGGCATAATTTCCCCCCTTTTTTAATTTACTTATAGCACACTTTTCACATAATGTCAAGAACTTTTTCTACCAATTCGTAAATTAAATTGCAAGTCCCGTAAGTAGCTGAAAATAAGATGTAAAAAGTTTGACAGTCTGTGTACTATTATGCAGTAGCAGAAAAGAAGAATAACCCATTGGTCAGAAAATACAAGAGCAACGCTTACAAATCCAAACCAAACACTAAGACAGTATTTGCATCCCAACAATTCTTCCGTAAACCAACCCCAAGACTGTATCCATGTACGGAGTCTATCAAAAATTTCCGCATGAGTCAGTTCGGTTAGCGCTTCTGTAAGGATAATCGCTAATAAGATTTTCAAGCTACAGGCTCCTTATATCCACATCGGCAGACCCAAATTTCCTTCTGACCACAGCATTTCTTTTTGCGCATTTGTTTGCCGCAGATTGGACAGAACTTAATCATTACAACCCCTTCTGCTTTCTAAGCTCGTCTAAAAAGTCGCCACTGTCCTTTGGTAAGAACACCTCTGCCGTTTTCTTTCTTTGTACAACAAGTTTGTTTGCCAATATATATGCAGCCCTCTGCCCGACATAATTCTCATCACGGTCGCTAAAAATCATAACGTGCTTAATTCCCTTTGGTGGTTCAAACGACTCCATAAGTCCACTCGACACTACACTCCACGTTGGGATATGGGTTAATTCGTAAACAGCAAGTGCGGTTTCTATCCCCTCGGCAATGGCTATTATTCCATCTTCCTTTGGTTCAAA
>Ga0172381_10005598_pt1 | contig 12691 bp, 7 predicted proteins | sample Leawel6488metaG_FD_119754 | JGI IMG/M metagenome (GOLD analysis project Ga0172381, IMG submission 119754) | Leachate microbial communities from a municipal landfill in Southern Ontario, Canada - Leachate well 64-88 metaG | ecosystem: Engineered > Solid waste > Landfill > Unclassified | place...
AAAAAAGCAGAAGAAAATATTTTGAGCGAGAAGCGTTTATTGGAATTATATGCGGAGTTTTGGCAGGCCGACGGCTACGCCTCTAAGGAGGAGCGGGAAAAATATAAAGTGAAAGGCCGCGAGGCCTTGAAGAAATTTATTGCCGCCTATCAAGCGGACGCCGCGCGCGAAATATTGTTTTTGGAAAAGAAGTTTTCCTTTAAAGTCGGCACCGACGTTATTAAGGGCGCGATTGATCGCGTCGACAGGCTCGCCGATGGAACTTTGGAGATTGTCGACTACAAGACCGGCAAGAATAAGGAAAAATTAGAATTCAAGGATAAGCGCCAACTGATTCTTTATCAGCTTTTCTTGGAAGAATTTTTAGGCGTTAAAGTCAGCGCGCTCAGTTATTATTATTTGGAGAGCGGCGAGAAAAAATCGTTCACGGCCACGGAAAAAGACATCACTAAATTGCGTGTGGATATCCTGGCCGAGATAGCCGCTATTAAAGAGCGGGATTTTACGCCGACGCCTTCGCCGATGTGCCAATTCTGCGATTTTAATTCCATCTGTGAATTTAGAGAAACTTAATCCAATTATATGTCTAACACTGCCGATCGCTTAATCAGCCCGATAGAACGCCAAGGCGACGAAGCGCTTGATTTGTCATTGCGTCCAAAAACGTTAAAAGATTATGTCGGGCAGGAAAAGATCAAAGAAAATTTAGGAATTACAATTGCCGCCGCGAAGAAGCGTGGTGAGCCGATTGAGCATATTTTGTTGTATGGCGCTCCCGGCCTCGGCAAAACGACTTTAGCGCACGTTATCGCCAATGAAATCGGCGCTAATATCCGCGTGACTTCTGGACCGGCAATCGAGAAGAGCGGCGATTTGGCCGCGATTCTGACGAACTTAGAAGCCGGTGATATTTTATTTATAGATGAGATTCATCGTTTGCCGAAAACAGTGGAAGAGATATTATATCCGGCCATGGAGGATTATGCGTTGGATATTATCATGGGCAAAGGCCCGAGCGCGCGGACTTTGCGTTTAGATCTTCCTAAATTTACGATTATCGGAGCGACTACTTTAGCCAGTTTGCTGTCGGCGCCGCTGCGGGATCGTTTCGGCGTTACCCATCACCTTAATTTTTATGAGAATGACGATATTGAAAAGATTATCGGCCGCAGCGCCGGGATTTTAGGCGTAGAGATGACTGGCGACGCGCGGCAAGAAATTGCCAAGCGCAGCCGCCGGACGCCGCGTATTGCCAATCGCCTTTTGAAACGGGTTCGCGATTATTGCGAAGTGAAAGGCGACGGAAAAGTTTCCCTTAAAGATAGCCTGGAGGCTTTCAAGATGCTGGAAGTCGACGAGTTGGGGCTTGATCTGGTTGATCGCCGTATTTTAGAAACCATTATTAATAAATTTAAAGGCGGGCCGGTCGGCTTGAATACGCTCGCGGCGGCCAGCGGGGAAGAAATGGACACCATTGAAAATATTTACGAGCCTTATTTGATGCAGCTCGGGTTCCTTGATCGTTCGCCGCGCGGCCGCGTCGTTACCGCTTTAGGCTATCAGCATCTCGGGTTGTAAGATTTATTTATGTCCTTATTAGTCAAAGATTTTGATTATCATCTTCCGGTTGAGTTAATCGCTCAGAAGCCGGCCAGACCGCGAGACCGCTCGCGGCTTTTGTTGCTGGACAAGAAAAACGGGGCGATGGAACACAAATATTTTTATAATATTCTTGATTATTTGGAAAAAGGCGACGTGCTCGTCCTTAATGATTCTAAAGTTTTCCCGGCGCGCCTGCTCGGCCATAAGCAAGAAACCGGCGGCGCTGTAGAAATATTTTTGCATAAGAGAATCAAGGGTTCCGAATGGGAATGCCTTATCGGCGGAAGAGTCAGGAGCGGTTTGAAAATTGTTTTCCCCGGAAGCTCTCTCGCCGCGACCGTCGCTAAAAATAATGAAGACGGTACTTGGCAAGTCGGGTTTAATTTATCCGGGAATAAATTTTGGCGGACGATTGAGAAAATCGGTCTGGTCCCCTTGCCGCCGTATATCAAACGCGCTCAGAAAACCGCCAGCGACAAAAATAATTACCAGACCGTTTTTGCTAAAGCCAATAAAGTCGGTTCGGCGGCCGCGCCGACCGCCGGACTGCATTTTACCAAGAGTCTGTTGAAGAAAATAAAAGCCAAAGGCGTAAAAATAGTGACGGTAACCTTGCATGTCGGACTCGGAACTTTCGCGCCGGTCAAGACGGAAAAAATTACCGAGCACAAGATGCACAGCGAGTTGGCCGCGATAAGCGCGCGGACGGCAAAAAGTATTTTAGCCGCCAAAGAATCGGGAGGGCGGGTTATCGCCGTCGGAACGACCAGTTGCCGGACTTTAGAGTCGGCCGATTGGAAGAAATTTACGGCTCAACTCAAGGCTGGCCAGCTCGAGCCGCAATCTTTCTGGACCGAGATTTTTATTTATCACGGGTACAAGTTTAAAATTGTCGACGCCCTAATTACTAATTTTCATCTTCCGAAATCAACCCTTTTGATGCTCGTTAGCGCTTTGGCCGGGAAGAAGCATGTCGACGCGGCCTATCGGGAAGCTATTTCAAAGGGCTATCGCTTCTTTAGTTATGGTGACGCGATGTTTATTTGTTAAAGATTACAGGAAAAATACTGATTTGATTTATTCGCGATTTTCTGATATAGTAAAATTTGTATAAAATTCTTTCATTATATATATTTTCCGTTATGAAGAAGTTTTTTTTGTTCGTTTGGGAGATTACCAAGGTCGTTGCCATATCTTTAGCTATAATCCTGCCCGTCAGGTATTTTTTGATTCAGCCGTTTTATGTTAAAGGCGCTTCCATGGAGCCTAATTTTCATGATCACGAGTATTTAATTATTGATGAATTAAGCTATCGTTTCAGCACTCCGGAGCGCGGACAAGTTATCGTTTTCCGCTATCCCCGCAATCCTCAGGAATATTTTATCAAACGTGTTATCGGTTTACCGGGAGAACAAGTGCAGATTAAGAATGGCCAAGTGACGATATCCAATACTGAACATCCGGAAGGGTTTACTATTAATGAAGATTATTTGTCCAGTGATTTTATAACTTTTGATTCCAGTGATGTTAAGGTGTCCGTCGGTGCCGATGAATATTTCGTGCTGGGAGATAACCGCACCGCCTCCAAAGATTCACGAAGCTTCGGTCCGGTAAACAAAAGTTTTATTACAGGAAAAGTTTTGTTTCGCGGCTGGCCGGTAAATGAGATTACCGTTTTTAATAAAGATTATTGGCCTCAATATAATAATTAAGCTTATGCCTAGACGAAAAAAAGGTGCGCCGGAAGCGGCTAAAAAAATAGAACGGAGAAGCGAAAAAACGCCGAATCGCTTATTGGGTATGAAGGATTGGGTCGGCGCAGAATGTCGCTATTTTGATTTTGTCGCCGGCAAAGCGATTGAATTTGCGAAAATTTATAGTTTCACTCCGATAAAAACTCCGATTATCGAGAGTTATGATTTATATAAAAAATCTACGCGCCGTAATGTTGATCGTGATTTTTATTCCGTTGAAGGCGAGAAGAGCGAAAAGATGATTCTTCGCCCCGAGATGACTCAGGGAGTCATCCGCGCTTATCTAGAGAATAATCTTGGCGAGTCCGGATTGCCGGCGCGATTGTTCTCGCTCGGCCCTATTTTCCGCCATGAAAAATTACAAACCGGCCATTATCGCGAGTCTACCCAGATGAATCTGGAAATAATCGGCGACGATAAGCCTTTAGCCGAAGCGCTGTTAATTACTATCGCCCATAATTTTTTTGCCGAGATGGGCATTAAGATACAGGTCCAGATAAACAGCATTGGAAATGCCGAGTGCCGCCGGGAATATAGCAATAAGCTCCTCGCTTTTTATAAGGAAAGGGGGCGGCGTTCTAAATTATGTAATTCCTGTAAAAATAATTTAGGGAAAAATTGTTTGAGCTTGCTAGATTGTACAGAGGACGATTGCGTTAAGTTGCGGGAAGAAGCGCCCCAGATTGCGGATTATCTTTCCGCAGAAAGCAAAGAGCGTTTTACCAAGACTTTGGAATTTCTCGATGAACTTAATATTAATTATAATTTTAATCCGCTGTTAGTCCGCGGTTTGAATTATTATAACGATACCGTTTTTGAATTCTGGCCGATTAACGACGACGGATCAATTTTAGGCAAGATTGCTTTGGGCGGCGGCGGTCGTTATGATTCTTTAGTGGAAAATCTGGGAGGAGACTCGACTCCGGCGATCGGCTTGGCTATTGGTATTGAAAGAACCTTGGCGAGGATTAAAGATAAGCAGCTCTTGATAAATAAACAAGAAGAGGATATAGTGTTTATTGCTCAACTAGGCGACCAAGCCAAGATTAAGTCCTTGCAATTATTTGAAGACTTGCGCAATGCCGGCTTTAACGTGCGCCAATCCTTTGCTTCCGATAGCTTAAAGAACCAATTAGAGGAAGCGACGGCGATGCAAGCTAAAACTAGTTTAATATTAGGTAAAAAGGAAATAATGGACGGGACAATTTTGATGCGGGATATGGATTCGGGAGCGCAGGAAACGGTTGTCTATAAGAAAATTAAGGAGCGTTTGGCTAGAAAAGACAAATTAATTGAAAAAAGATTAAATAATAGAAAGGAAGGTGGCTTATATGGCGGACTTTAAACGAAAACCAGGTGAAAGTTTTGAAAGTTTCTTGAGAAAATTCAAGAAAGGCTTGAAAAACAGCAAGCGTTTAGAAAAGGCGCGTTCAAAACAACACATGGAACCGAAAAAAACCAAACAAAAACAGAAAAAACACGCGCTAATCGGGTTAGATTTGCGCAAGAAAAATGAATATTTGCGCAAGATCGGTAAATTACCGGAAAGCAATATGCGCTCCTAATAGATAAAAGAGTGAAAAATAAAAAAAGACTTTCTTGAAAAAAAAGAAAGTCTTTTTTTATCTCTTCATTCCCGGAATAAAACGTTTGATATTTTCCAGAGTAGATTTTTTACCGAATTGCTTGATGCGGTCGCGCGCGCGCTTGGTTTTTACGAATTTGAGCCAATCGCGGTTCGGATAAGGGCGTTTTTTTTCGGTAATTATTTCTACGAAATCGCCATTCTTTAATTCTTGGTCAAGCTTGCCCAGCTTATCGTTAATAATTACGCCCGCCGCCTTATTGCCGATATTGGTATGCACGGCGTAAGCGAAATCGACCGGAGTCGATCCTTCCGGGAGCTCAAAGACGTCGCCTTTAGGAGAAAATACAAAGATGCGATCGCGGAAAATATCTAATTTTATTTTTTTAACGAATTCGCTGGTGTTGGTGATTTCTTTTTGTATATCAATAATTTCTTCTACCCAAGTCGGCGTTTTATAAGCTATCTGCCCGCGCTGATTTTTATAATACCAGTGAGCCGATAAACCATAAATGCTTTCTTCGTGCATTTCCTGGGTGCGTATTTGAAATTCCGTTGCTTTTCCTTCGGGGCCAAAAATAGTCGTGTGCAGGGAACGATAGCCGTTCGGTTTGGGAACGGCGATATAATCTTTAAAGCGGTTCGGCTTCGGTTTCCAAAGAGTATGGATTATTCCGAGGGTTTTATAGCAGTCGTCGATAGTCGGGACGATGATGCGGAGAGCAAACACATCATAAATTTCATCGAATTTCCGGTCTTTTTCTTGCATTTTTAAAAAGATGCTATAAAGATGCTTGAAGCGGACTTCGATAGTATATTCCAGGCCAGCTTCCTCTAATTTCGGAGTGAGAATGTTTTTGATGTTATGGAAAAAACGGTTTCGTTCCACCTTTTTTTCCACTTCGTATTTATATTCTAAATCATGATATTCTTCCGGGAATAAAACTTTGAAGCAGATATCTTCCATTTGCCATTTTAAGCGGCTAATACCTAAGAGGCCGGCAATCGGCGCGTAGATTTCCAAAGTTTCCCGGGCAATTCTTTTTTGTTTTTCCGGAGGCAAGGTTTCTAAAGTCCGCAAGTTATTTAAACGGTCGCAGAATTTAATAAAGATAACTCTTAAATCGCTGGCCATCGCCAGAAACATTTTTTTAAGATTTTCACGGTAGCGTTCTATGCCGCGGTATTTTATTTTACCGAGCTTGGTGACGCCTTCTACTAAAGTCGCTATTTCCGGTCCGAACAGAATTTTAATATCTTCCAGGGTTTTTTCGGTGTCTTCAGGGACGTCGTGCAATAATCCGGCGGTCACCGTAGCCAAGTCGGCCTTGATCTCCGCGAGGATATAGGCGGTATGGAGAGGGTGCTGGATATAGGGTTCGCCATTTTTTCTGAGCTGTCCTTTATGGGCCTCGTCGGCAAATTCAAAAGCCAGCGACAAGATAGAAGTATCTTCTTCGGGATGGTTTTCGTGGAATTTTTGGATTATTCTTTCAATCGTCATATTGGCCGCATGCGAGCGCGATTACCCTTTTTTATTTTGGTCGGTTTATGTTATAATAAAAGCATCACAATTATAGCATAATCAGCGCCAGTTTAAAAATTTTTTTCTCTTTAAACAATGGCTAAAAAAGTTAAATTATTCGGCTTATTTTTAAGCTTTTCGGCAATATTCTTGGCGGCCAATTTTGTGCTGGCTCAGGATTTTGGAACTAATGAAGTGGCGACCGGTTTAAGCGGAGCTCTAAGTTCGACCGATCCGCGGATTATTATCGGCCGTATCATTCAGTGGGCTTTGGGATTTTTGGGGGTTATCGCTGTTGCTTTAACGATGTATGCCGGTTTCTTATGGATGAGCTCCGGCGGCGATGAAGAAAAAATTTCTCAGGCGAAAAATATTTTGAAAAATGCGGTTATCGGTTTAGTTATTGTCTTGTCCTCTTGGGGAATCGCGACTTTTATCCTTTCCCGCTTGATTGAAGCGACCGGCACTAATGGCGGCAATAATTTCGGCGGTTCGAAAACCGCTTCTTTAAATGCCGGAATCGGCGCTATCGGCGCCTGCACAGTTTCGAGCACTTATCCGGAAAATGGCCAAACCGATGTGCCGCGCAATACTTCGGTCATGATTACCTTTAAAGAAGAATTACAGCTTGATTCCGTCTGTGTAAATAGTTCCGGCGCCGCCTGTACTTGCGACGCGGGGAGTTGCAATAAAATAAATCCGGTCGCTATCCGTCTTTATAAAACTGACTTGGGCGACGCTTGCGCCGACTCGTCTTGCGCGGAACAAAATACTAATGTCACTGATGTTATGATTAGTGTTGCTAGCGGCAATAAGACTCTAGTACTAGTTCCTTTAAGCGCTCTCGGATCGGCTGACGGCAATACTGCTTACTCTGTTAAGCTAACCAATAAAGTTAAAAAATTGGACGGAACTTCTATGTTTAGCAGCTGCGGCTCCGATTTGGCTCAATGGGATTTTACTGTCAGCACCAGTCTTGATTTAGTCCCGCCGTTAGTGGCTCCGGCCGGAATATTCCCGTTGCCGGATAACCAGAAAGATTTATATAAAGTAGTGACGGCCGCTACTGCCGCTTCCGGGGCGATTACTGTTAAGTCTTGCCCGAATGTCTACGCGGCCGCCAGTGTTATTAGCGTTGACCCGGCCACAGCCGGTGTCTCTCTCAGCTATCATGGCGGACTAGCCAGTTTTAAAATATCTGTTCCGGCTGATGCGGCAGGCAAAGCGCAGCTTTTTGATTCTTCTAACAACCTTTTGGGAATCGCTGATTTTAGCGCGACTGGAGAAGCGGTTTTCCCTAATTTTTTGACTTTAACGGCGGCTAATCATCCGGCGGGCAGCCTTTGGACGGTTTATATCTCTCCTGAAAGATTGGCAGATACTTTGACCGTCAATGATGCAGTCTATACTTTTGCGGCGGTGAATGGGAATAATACTATTGCCGTTCCGGCTACTTGCAATATTAATACTCAAGCCGCGAATATTCAGGCCGTGTTAAGCGGACACCCGGATATTAATGTCAGTTTAAACGGTGCGACTATAAATTTAAGCGCTAAAGTCGCCGGCACTTCCGGAAACAATATTGCCGTAACGGCTACTAATAACGAGGCTCTGTCGATTCGCGCTTTATCCGGCGGCAAGGATCGCCAAGAATTAAGCCAGTCTAAGGATCGGGTGGACAGGCCGATGAACTCGGCTATCCAAATTAATTTTAATGAAGCCATTAATCCGCTGACCGTTTCCGGTTCGGCGAGCGAGGTCGCTAATTATATTCGGGTAGTCAACGCCAATGCTTCCAGTAGCTTGGCCGGAGTGGCTTGCAATTTGGCGGCCGATTGCCGCTCTTATAAATGTCAAAACAATGTCTGTGTCGGCGATTATTTAGGCGGGAAGTTTAAAGTCAGCAACGGCTATAAGACTTTAGAATTTATTTCCGACGTGAAGTGCGGTGTTAACGGCTGCGGGGAAGAAATTTATTGTTTACCGGCTAATAGCCACTTATCTTTAGAGCTCGTCGCCGCTAATTTAAAAACTTGTACGACGAATACCGATTGCTTGGCCATGGCTCCTTATTCAATTTGCGGCGCGACCGCCTTTGCTTATCGGACTTGTCAGGATGCGGCCGGCCATAATTATCCGACCGCTAATTTAAGCAATCTTGACGGTATTGTTGATGCCGCCGTCAATTCTTTTGATGGCGATAGAAGCACTTACGCCGACGGTCCCCTGGATTTTTATAATGACAATTATGATTTAGCCGCCAATACCAATAAAAAGGACAAATATAAATGGTCTTTCTATATTAGCGATCAGATTATGCTAACCCCGCCGCAAATTACGGCGGTTACTCCTATCCAAGGGCAGAGCGGCGTAAATTTGTCTGATCCGATCACTGTTAATTTTAATACCCTGATGTTAAATAGCACTCTGGACACGGGCAGCATTGAGGTAGTCAGCGGTTCCTCTACCGTTGAACATAAGTTGATTAATTTACGCTCCTCCTCGTTAAGCGCTTTCGGCTATTGGATATCGAGTGAGAATAAAGATGAATTAGTTCTAGACGGCGAACCGGATTTGACGGTTACTAAGATAGCGCATTCGCCGTTTGCGGAATCTCTTACTTTCAGCGCCCAAGTCGGTTCTGGCGTTAAAGATATCTATCAGAATTGTTATAAGCCGAGTGTCGGTCCGGGCTGCCAGGCGACGGCCGAATCTCCGTCTTGTTGCTTCGGTTCTCCGACAGCGGCCTTAAGCGCTGACGGTAATTGCCAATAAATTAAAATTTGTGAATAAATTTGTGAACAAAAAAGTTTTTCGAAATTTATTAGTGTTCTCCCTCTTAGCGGCGGGCTTAGTGGCCGCTAGGTTTGCTTTGGCTCAGGATTTCGGAACTAATGAATTAGCGACTGGCTTAAATAACTCTCTCAGCTCGACCGATCCGCGCACTATTATTGGGCGGATAATTAATATCGCCCTAGGATTTTTAGGTATAATCGCGGTCGGCATAATTATTTACGCCGGCTTCCTATGGATGACTTCCGGCGGCAGCGAAGAAAAAGTTACTCAAGCGAAAAAACTTTTAACCAGCGCCGCTATCGGTCTGGGTATAATTTTATCGTCTTGGGCAATAGCTACTTTTATTATCTCTCGTCTGAGCGGCGCAGTTAATGGGACTGGCGAGGGCTGTCTCGACGGGGAAAGTATTTCTTGCGGCTGCGGCGGGACGATGGTTTGCAGCGGCGGTTCGTATGGCTCCTGCGTCGGCTCCGATTGCAGCACTAACGGCGGTAAGACGCCGACGAGCTGCGATTCCAGCACTTTGTCCGGCTGCCAAGCCGAAGCCCAGATTTGCGCTTCAACCGATTATTGCGATACTAACGATTGCGGCTGTAAAGCTAAAGGCGGTCTGGGTGATTCTTGCGACAGCGATTTAACGAATGGAACTTGCGATGTTGATAATAACCGCTGTTCCGAATATTTAACTTGCGACCCGACCAGCTGCACTTGCTATGGCCCGCCGGTTATTACCGGGATTAGCCCTTTAGGCGGTTTTTGTGACAGTAATCCTAATCAAACCTGTGTTTCTAACGACGAATGCGCGACTACTTGCGACCAGACCGCGCCTAACGGTGCTCCGGGAAATTTTATTACTATCACCGGTAAAAATTTCGGTGCTTATTCGGCAACTTCCAGCCGGGTTATTTTTGAAGGCAATGGCAGCCCGCGCGAAGGACAATTGCCGACGGCGGCTAATTCTGCCTGCGTCGATACTTGGCGTAACAGCGAGATTATTGTCGCGGTTCCGAGCGGCGTGAGTACGGGAGCGCTTACAGTCGTTAATGCTGATAATTTGGAAGATACTACTAATAATGCTTATGGCCCGGCTATTCCTGATTTCCAAGCTAATAATATCGTCCGCCCCGGTTTGTGCTATCTTAGTCCTAATAAGGGCACATTAAGTTCGGAGGTTGGCTATCAAGGCGTAAATTTATATTCGGGGAGCGCTTATTTTGGAAATTATCAAAGCAATATTAAGGCGTTAAGTTCTAATTTTAATAATGCGGCCGGCTTAACCGGAACTTCCACGACGCCGAATATTAAATCCGGAGAATCAGGAAGTTTTGTGGAAAATGATATCAACGGCCACAAGGAGAAAAGTAATTATTTAAGTTTTACCAAAGAATCGGAACCGGGCGAAGGGCCGTTTATCTCTTCGTTTTCTCCGTTAGAAGGCAATGCCGGCCAATATGTTACTATCCGCGGTAATGGTTTTGGCGGCGCCCGCGGCGAATCTAAAGTTTTCTTCGGCGGCGTCGAAGCTTCTTATGATTTTCCGGACATGTGTCTTAACTCCGTTTGGAAAGACGATCAAATTATTGTTAAAGTTCCGGCCGGGTTAGAGGATGGCTATCAAATTATTAAAGTCGCCCTGAGCGCCGTTTCTTTAGATACTCAAAAATTAAACCCCAATACTTTCCATTCCGATAAGAATTTGGATTTGGCGAGCAGTATTTGTAAGATAGAACCGGAATCCGGACCGATTGCTACCCCGGTTACTCTTTGGGGGGAATATTTCGGCCAGCTTAATAATCAGGGGTTAGTTCATTTTAATTCTCAAAAGGCGGCTACCGGAACAATTCTGCGCGACGGCCGCGCCGATATGATTACGACCGCGGTTCCGTCCGGTGCGATAACTGGTCCGGTGCGGGTAATTAAAAAGAGCCAATGGGGAAATGAAATTAATTTTGCCGTGGGCGAGTGCGCCGTTGATTCTGATTGCGGCACGGAAGTTTGCTGCCCGAAAAATACTTATAAGAAAGGGCGTTGTGTCAATACTTTAGCGGATTGCTTTGTGGATATTCCTACTTCGGTTTTTGAGTGGAGTTTCAGCACCGGTTTCGGATCTAATGATAATCCGTATGCTTATAGCTGTTCCGGCCTAGCTTCATATTTCGGATCTTGCCAGACCGGGGCGACTTGCCCTAACGTTCCGGGGACATGTTCTCCTTATGCCGGCGGCGGGACTAAAAAAGTTGCCGAGTGCGATTATACTTGCGCGACCGTCGCCGGTTGCGGCGAATCCGGCGCCAATAATTGTACTTACGAAGTAACGCTTGATAAATGTCTTAAGAATGGTACTGGCGCGACTTGCAGTTTAGACTCGACTTTGTCTTATCGTTTGAATGGAGTTGATTATTCCACAACGCAAAAATGCAACTCGGAAAAACACTGGGAGATAACTATTCCGACCTCTTGTCCGGATGGCTGGACCAGGGCGAGTAAAAACCGCTGTGTCAATCTTAATTCTAACTGTTCAATCTGCTCCTCTGATTTTTCCTGTGAAGATATTTCCGGCAGCGGGCGCTGCGTTTCTAAACAAGTTTGTCCGACGGGAGCGACTTGCGCTGATAACCCTAATGCCGGGGAAGCGGATAATTGTGTTATTCCCGATCAGCCAACTTGTGATTGTTGCTGCACTATCGGCCAGGATGCGCGCGATTGCTGCGCTCCTTTAACTTGCCAGGGCGCTTGCGGTTCTGATATCGGCAAGACTTCCGGAATAACTTTAGGTAGCTGCGGCGGCTGCGCTTCCGTCGGAACAACCGCGGCCGAACATGACTCTGCTTGCAATTGCAGCGGGCATTCCGGACAGTATTGCAGTATCAGTAACCCCGCTTTCCCTAATGGCGTTTGTACTGATTGTTCTAATTTGAATGCCGCCGATTGTACTGATCATAGCAGCGTTTGCTGTATGGACGCGAAGAAGACCGTTACGACCACCGACGATATTTGTCTTGGCGGCAGCGGTTTATTGATTACCGCCGATTCCGCCAATCCCGCTTACGGCTATTGCGCTTATTATAATTGTTCCGAGGACAATACCAGCGAATGTGCTTCTACTGTTCCGGTAAAATTAGGCAACTACCCCAGCCTGTCGGCCTGCGCTAAGAATTGTGCTGATTCCGACCCTTGTCCGGGGTTGGATTTTACGGCTTGCGCGGCGAATTCTAAATGCTGCTTTGATTCTAAAAATACCACCGTTACTACCGATGATGCTTGTGTTCTAGGAACCCAGATTTCTGGCGAAGCCGACAAAGGTTATTGCGCTTATTATAATTGTCAGATTGACGATTCTTCGGCTCACTTGAGTAGTAGTTTATGCGCCAGCACGACGCCGCAACGGTTGGGACTTTATTCTAATTTAGATTCTTGCACTAAAAATTG
>Ga0172381_10005600_pt1 | contig 12690 bp, 28 predicted proteins | sample Leawel6488metaG_FD_119754 | JGI IMG/M metagenome (GOLD analysis project Ga0172381, IMG submission 119754) | Leachate microbial communities from a municipal landfill in Southern Ontario, Canada - Leachate well 64-88 metaG | ecosystem: Engineered > Solid waste > Landfill > Unclassified | place...
AATATCCAGAAGAAACTATGGAATATATTGTTCCTGCTCTTGGTGTTCCAGAAGAAGTTATTGTTTGGTGTTATAATTCCAATTTGCCTCGTCAATCTAGATTAATTAATTTTTATAATAGAAAACCGGATTTATCAAAAGTTAAACAACCTTATAAAAACCCAACCGATAAAAGAGTTAAAAAATTAATTGATGCAGGTTCTAAAGGAACAAAATTATATGATTGGTTTTCAGATATTCAATTAGTAAAAAATGTTTCTAAAGAAAAAAATCATCCTTGCCCAGTTCCTATTGAACTAATGAAAAGAATTATTCTTTTGACCACGGAAGAGGGAGATACTGTTTGTGATCCGTTTATGGGAAGTGGTACAACGGCATTAGCTTGTATTGAAACTAATAGAAATTTTATTGGATTTGAACTTGATAAAAAATATTATGATATTGCGATTAGTAGAATTACACAATGAAACACAGATTTCATGTAGTATATAAAGGAGAATAAATTGAAAAATGTTATAAAGCAAGTGATTATTTAGATTTTGTTGACACATTTACAGAAATTGGTAAACGAGCTTATGATGGTTGCGTAAAACGTGGATTTGGTGATTCATTAGATAATGACGACAAGGTATTGTTGTTGATCCATGCAGAAATTAGTGAAGCAGTAGAAGCCCTTAGACACGACAATCCTGCGAGTAATCATATTTTAGATTTTAATAGTGTAGAAGAAGAATTGGCAGATATTGTTATTCGTGTTTGTAATTATGCTTATGCCAAGAAATTTAGATTAGGTAGAGCAATTCTTGCCAAAATGGATTTTAATGATACTAGAGAATTTCAACATGGCGGAAAAAAGTTTTAAATAAAATTTGGATTTCATGGGAAAGTAAAGGATAAATAGATGTCTGAATTAGAAATTTTACAAAAGAAATTAGAAATAGAAGGTGATTTATACCAATCAATATATTGTACAATTGAAGAAATGAGTGAAGCGACAAAAGTTTTAACAAAGTTTCTAAGGAAAAGCCATAAGTTTTCTATTGAAGATTTAACTGAAGAAATTGCGCATTCATTGCTGATGTTGGATATTATCAAAAACGTATTTAAATTATCTGATGAAAACATAAATAATCAAAAATTATTAGCACTTCAAAAATATTTTAATAAACAAAAATAAATTACCCCATAAAACTCGAATTTCATGGTGTATTATAAATAAGATAAAAATAGTTTAATATAAGGAGCAATCATTGGGAATTAACGTACTTTCATGTTTTGATGGGATGTCTTGTGGGCAAATAGCTCTAAATCGTGCGAACATAAATTATGATAATTATTATGCTAGTGAAATAAAAAAATATGCAATTCAGAATACTCAAAGAAATTATCCAAACACAATTCAGTTGGGTAATATTTGTGAAATTGATCCTAGTTTATTACCTCACATTCATTTATTGATTGGGGGGTTTCCTTGTAAAGGAATCTCCAAATTAAATAAAAATCAAGAGGGATTGGAGCATAAGGAAAGTAAATTGTTTTATGAATATTTAAGATTATGGAAGGCGTTAAACCCTGATTATTTTTTATTGGAAAATACAAGAGGAAATAAAGAAGCATTAGAAATTGTTACAGAAATTATGGGAGTTAAACCAATAATGATTAATTCTAAATTAGTTTCTGCACAAAATAGGCCAAGACTCTATTGGACTAATATTCCAAATATAGAATTGCCAAAAGACAAAAATATTACTACAAATGATGTTTTCGATATGAGTTATTTCCCATCAGACCTAATTGTTACACCAGGAAGATTAAAATGGATTTTGAGCGAAAGTGGGCAACGGTCAATAAAAAAACAATATACAAAAATAAATCCTTTTCCAAAAACAGCTTGTATTACTGCTGGTGGTCATAGGAAATGGAATGAAAATTATTTATTTAATGGAAAAGATTATAGATCTTTAAGTGTAGAAGAATTAGAACAATTACAAACGGTAACGCAAGGATATTGCAAAGAAATGAAATATAATGATGCCTATGATGTTTTAGGAGATGGATGGACAGTAGATGTAATTGCCCATATCCTATTACGTCTCCCTGAAAGTTGGAAAACCACCCAATGAAATTGGCGTTTTATGGGGATTTTACCCTTGACAGATATTGAATTATATGATATAAATATATTGTAAATGAGGAAATTGGTTATAAATTGGTCTTGTTTTGCCCTTGACAGATTTAGAAAGATGTGTTATAAATAAGAAATGATGCGAACAGCAATTCTCAAATTCTACTGTTAATAGAAAAATAAGCATCATGTTGTTGATAGGCATTTACAGCAATAAAAAATATTTGACTTGAAATCAAAACCAAACATGTCTAGAGGAGACTAAAAAATGAATACAAATTTTGTAAAAGCAATGAATCAAGAAAATAATTGGAAAGAAACAGAGAACGGTGCAGATGCACTTAAGTCTACAACGAATAATTTGTTAGATTTATTTGCAACAATTGGAGCATTAAGAACCAGAAACAATGAGGATATTGAAAGATTATTTTCCTTAGCTCTTGCTGACGATAAACTTCTTGCAACCAAAATTAGTTTTTATGCAAGAAATATTCGTGGAGGATTAGGAGAGCGTAGAACTCCTAGAATTATTTGGAAATGGATGGCGACCTTATACCCAGAAATTATTAAGAAAAATTTGCATCTTATTCCCGAATTTGGAAGATGGGATGACTTGTATGAATTTGTTGGAACTTCCGTAGAAAAAGAAATGTGGGAGATTATCAAACAACAATTTCTAAAAGATCAATCTTCATTAACTCAGGGTGAAAATGTATCATTATTAGCCAAATGGTTGAAATCTATTAATACTAGCTCTAAAGAATCTTCTAAGCTCGGCAAAAAGACCGCTGAAACTTTAGGATTAACAGAAAAACAATATCGCAAGGCATTATCTTCTCTTCGCTCTAAAATCGATGTGGTAGAAAAGAAAATGACTGAAAATAATTGGACTGACATCAATTATCCTCATGTTCCTAGTAAAGCCATGAATAATTATCGTCACGCTTTTCAAAAACATGATGAAAATAGATTTACGGAATATTTAGATAAAGTATCCAAAGGTGAAGAAAAAATTAATTCTGGTACATTATATCCATATGATATTGTAGAAAAAATCTTATATCAAAGAGAATATAATCAAGTTCTAGAAGAGCAATGGAAAGCACTACCTAATTATGTTGAAGGCGAAAACAACATCTTGGTGATGGCAGATGTTAGCGGTTCTATGGATGGACGACCTTTGGCTACTTCTGTAGGGCTTGCTGTATATTTTGCTGAAAGAAATCATGGGGCTTTTCATAATGTGTTTATGACATTTAGCGGGAACCCTGATTTTGTAACACTAAAAGGAAATACATTGCACGAAAAAGTAAATAATGCCAGAAATGCTCATTGGGATATGAATACAGATATTGAAAAAGCATTTCAACTAATTCTCAATGCATCGGTTAGCAATAATTTAAAGCAAGAAGATTTGCCCAAATCTTTAATTGTTGTTTCCGATATGGAATTTGATCAATGTACTAGAACTGGCCGTAAGACATATTATCAACATATGAAAGAATTGTATGCAGAACATGGATACGAATTACCAAAGGTTATTTTCTGGAATGTAGATGCTAGACAAAATACTTTTCATGCACAGGTAGAAGACGGTGTTCAATTTGCGTCAGGTCAAGCGACTTCTGTATTTCAATCTATTATCAAGAATTCAGAACTAGGAGCATACGAAATGATGATAGAAACCCTAAATGATCCTATGTATGAGAAAATAGTTATTTAAAAATAATTAAGACACCCACAGCAATAAAAACCTTTTCTTATGGAGAAAACAAGTTATGGTGTCTTGTAAAAAAATAAAATAAATAAGATGCTAACAGCAATTAAACCCTTCTAATGGATAAAACGCATCTTGAAAAATATAGCGAGGTAGTGTAACGGATAACACGTATGATAAATATATCTTGTAAAGATATTAACAGCATACATTCCTTTGGGGCATAAGACAGCAGGTTCGACTCCTGCCCTCGCAACTTAGACCCGAACAGCGATTTAAAAAATCTAACTGCTAATTAGAAAATAAGGGTCTAGTTTTTTAAATACCTAATGAAATCAATATTTTATGGTATAAAAAGGATAAAATAATGAATAAAAAATATTTACGAGATGGCAGAACTGTAGATTTGGTAATGAAAGTTACTGATTCTGAAACAAAGAATGTCAAATATTTAGTATCAAATGTTTCTGAATATTATGATCCAAATTACGATAGCGATATAGAATTCTCAGACGAAAATGCTATGTACTTTGTGGATTCAGTTTTTGACAATCCACCTAAACAACTTAAAAATGAAGAAATTATTAAATTAGAAGAAAAAATAGAAAGTTTAAATAATCAGAAAAAAGAAATTGAAAACAATATTCGAGTATTGACTGAAAATGAAAAGCAAATATCCAAGAAGTTTGAGAAATACAGTCAATTAAAATATTTGCTAGATTTTATTGATGGTAAAGTTTCCCATTATGCAATCAAACATTGGAGCGATATTGAAATTGTAGATTTTAAAGACGAAAAATGTGATTATGATAAAAAAGAACTAAAGCTTTTAACTCTTTTTGGAGGATCAAACGGGAATCTTCTTTGGAAAATAAATCAATATTCAGATGGATCTGGAAGTTTTCACGATACTGTTGTTCCGTGTATTTCTTATGAAGATGCAGTAAAAGAGTGCCAAAAGTTTCTAGATGAAGAAACAGTAAAAGGAATTACATATGGCGCAGAAAATTATATAAAATCTGCTAAAAAATATGGGTTAAAACTTCCTGAAGGATATGTTGATCAATATAAACAATCTCAACGTAAATCGAAGGAAGATGCTATCCAGTCTAAAGAAAAAGAAATTCAAGAACTAAAAAAACAAAAAGAAGAAATAGAATAAAAAGGAGAAAAGTATGAATTACGAATGTCATAATTTACAAGATTTCAAGAATATGTTTGATGAAATTTATAAAGATTTATATTCTGTCGTCGTTGTTGCTAATAAACGAGATATGTATATTTTATCTAATTTTAATGATCCAATTAATTATTTTAAATCTTTTTTTGGTGAAAATACAATAATCATACAAATACCAGAAATTGCCGATATCGCAAACCCTAAAGAAACAAATTTGTTTATGAAGAATAAAGTTTTATTGCATGTAGAGTCTTCTAATGGTTCAATTAAGGGGAATGACAATAATTGGTTGTTTTTTATGGATTTAACCCAATAAAAGAACTATTTTATTAAATTAAAGGATTAATATGAATAAATCAAGTGACAATTCCATATTTGTTTTAGCTGAAAAAACTTCTGGAAAATATTGGACTGGAAAACATTTCGTCAATACTTTAAATTATGAAGGATTAACTAAAAATATAAAAAATTCAGTAATGTTTAAAACAAAGTCTAAAGCTGAAAAGATAATAAAAGGAGATTCTTGGTTTAGGCGTCTTGATTATGATTTTGAAATAAAAGAAGTAAAATTAATAATACAATAAAAGGAATGTTTTATGTAAAATAAATTATAAAAATAAATAAGGAAAAAATTATGCATAAAGAATTTGAAAATATTAAAAATGTTGATCAATTAATAAATGCATTACAATTTTTACGCAATCAATATGGAAATATTCATGTTAATATAGATTTGAGTATTCGCAAAGACGAGGGATGCTATGATATTGATGCAGTTTTTTATGGATATGATGAAGAAAACAATCAATTCATTAGTTTAATTAGTTGGTAATATAGATGAAGAGGAAAGAACCTACATGTGGAATCATCCAGAAGAATTTATTGGTAAAATGGCAACTGTTTGCTTCTTTGGCCGATCAGAGTATGGTGTTCCTAGATTTCCTAAATTTAAAGGAGTAAAGTAACATGAACAATAAAGCAAATAATTTATTACAAGAAATAATAGATTTTAGACAAGGAAATGGAAAATTTGATTTTTCAAGTAGATATGGCGTAGATAAGGAGAACGCTATTTTTGATGCATGGGAGGATATTGAAACACGTATACTTGAATATCTAAATGAATTAAAGAAAGATAAAAAATCAAAATTAAATTTATCTAATCAATAAAAGGATTATTTTATAGGTAAGATCAAATGATGACAAGAGAAAAGCATATTGAAGAGGCTAGAAAAGTATTTAATCATATTGGAATTCTGAATGATACCGATATTGTTTTTGTAAAGAATGTGGCAGAAAGTTTACATAAAAATAAATAAATAGATAGCAAGAGAGGTACTATTGTGATAAAAGAAGAAAAAATTAATATCATTAGGTTTTGTCAAGAAAATAATATTAATCCCATAGAACATATTTATAAAGATAACATTTATGCATCGCAGGAAGAAAAGGAAGAATTGCTTTCTTTGTTTTATGTTATTAAAGCATATGAAAAAACACTTATTCAATTATATTTACCAGAATTTGTTTTGCCTTAATTATTCATTAATATGGAGGAAATTTGATAAAAAGACCTATAACATGCTGTAAGATGGGCACATATGAATGTCAAATTCCTATGCCAATTAATGGTAAAGTTTGTGGTATTGATTATTGTATAGCAGATATTGTTGCAGCATTAAATGCTTCTAATATAAAAACAACAATGTCATGTTGTGGGCATGGGGATAATGACATATCTATAATTATTTTAGAAGATGGTAGAAAATTAAAAATAATTTTTGAGGAGAATAAATTATGAAGTTTATAGATAAATTAATTGAAGAAACGCAACAGGGACTATTGGATTTTGTTTGGAATTTTTATGGGGATGATCGTTTTAAATATAGTGCTGATAAACATCCATTAAAAGATTTGAATTTTTCATTATCTGATATTGTTACAAAAGAAATCACTAAAGATAGTGGTAAAAAGAAAACTGTTCCAGATGAAACTAAAGGAATTATTGTGTTCCCAAATGGTGCTGGATTAAAGGTTGAGCGTGAAAAATTAGAAATCTTATACTATGAATGTACCAATGCCATTTTTAGAGCAATGGAGTTAATTGCAAACGAATATGCAAATGGAAATACTCAAGCAGAATTAGAGGCAGAAGCAGAAGCAAAAGAGGATGAAAATAAAAAAGAAGAAAGGGTAAAATTAGAATGAAATCCGACTTTTATGTAAAAAAGGAGAATAAATGAAAATTTCTGAGCTTGTAGAAAGTCTTATTGATATTAAAAATGTCAATGGAGATATTGAGGTTAAGATGGACAATCTTAATGACGATTGGACGGACTATTGTATCTATGAGTTAGATGTTGTTGAATTTGATGAAGAAGCATATGTGGTATTACGATAAAATGTCTAATTTATAGGAAATAAAATGTTTAATAAAAAGTATAAAGAACTAAAGAAAGAAAATGCTCAACTATGGTATTATCTATACTTAATTTTAACTAATATAGTTAAAATGCATAAGAACAAATCAAAAAATATTGAAGAATTATATGAGATTTCGGACGACGTTTTATCTCACTTAAATTTTGGGGAAAATTTTGGATCTATGCGATCTATTGATGATTTTGAAAATAAAAGTAAGTGGTAAAATAACATGAAATCTAACTTTTATGTAAAAGAGGTTTAATGAATAGGAAAGACTTTTTAAAAATTAATATCGGCGATAAAATTTATAATAATAAAACAAAGGTTGGTTTTGAAATACAAGAAATTGTTTCACATAATCCAATTGTTATAAAAATTAAAAATTTAAAATATATTGGACAATATGATTATATTAATGAAAATACATGTAAAGAATATAGCTTACAATAAAATCATTCTTTTATAAGGAAAAATATGAGAAAATATAAAGAAGTTGAAAATACTCCAAAATGGGGTGATGCAAGACTTGTGACTAAGTTTGTTCTATTTCCAAAAACATTAAAATTAAAATCTGGTGGACAAGAAACAAGATGCTTTGAAAATTGTGATATTGTTCAAACGGCACAAAGAGTCGCCCATCTAGAGGCAAGATGTGTTTGGTTCGAAGAAGAATTTGTTGATGAATATTGGAAGGAAGATTCTTATGACATTAAAAATTATTTTTTTGATGTTCGTCCTCCCTCTCCAAGAAATCTATTTCTATAGAACAAAAAGGGAAATAATATGAATCGTTATCATGGAATTGATGCAACAACTGCGCTGAAAGAACTTTATCAAATAGAAAAAGATGGACAAATTGGAAGAATATTTTGCAACGAACGTATTCTAATAGATGTGTTTAATAGTAATTCAAAATATGGACTTCACGACATCTATGTTGATAATCAATACATTGAAAAAATAAAAAAAACAATTGATATTAGAGATAAAGATGATTTGATTATTATTGCTAGTTTGGAATCAAATTATAGTGAAAGAGAAATAATTGCATATTTTATTGTATAAAATATTCCTTTTATATAAAATACTTTATGTGCAAGGAGAAACAATGAATAGAAAAGATTTTGATAAATTAAATGGCGATCAAAGGGACTTAGTGCTTGACGAAATTATTGATTTATATAATTTGATTGAAAATTATCCAGTTAATTTTAACAGTTTATTAATATTTACGAAATGGGTTTCAGTTTTAGGCATGTTCGACGAGGAGTTGGAAGATTTTTTAACTGGAATATATCCGTATTATAAAATGGAAAGCGGAAAATATGATATTGAAAAATTATATTATTTGTCTACATATGCATTAAATTTTATCAATACGTCTCATAAATATGTTAAATCAGAATATCTTAAAGGATTATGATAATTATGGAAACAATACGAAAAACTGTATTTTTTATGCTTTTGATAGGATTGATTATTGGAGAAATTTTTTCATTCTCTTCTACAAATATTATTGCTGGGGCAATGTGTTTATTATTTTTAATAATTTTAATTAGAGCTGAGAATCGTAGAGGTGAAAATAAATGATTTATGAATATATTATCAAGTGTGCAAAAGAATATGAAGCGTGGCATAAAAGTGTTCCTAAAATAATTATTGGAAAAAATACGTTGCAAGAAATGGTGTTAAAAGTTCCTATATTTGGAATGAAAAATTTAGACAATGTGAGAAGAAATCAATCAGGGGAAATTTCTGGATATTCTTATGAAATTGGGCAATTTGAATATGGATTTTATTTAGAGTCAAACATGAACATAGCAACAGAAAATAAAGCCAAAACATTATCTAAACAATATATGTATATTACAGAAAAAGATATAAATTTTGGACAGTAAATAATTTAAATAAATTTTTTATAGGAATAAAAAATTATGAAGGAACATGAATTTGTCAAGTGGTTAGTCAATGAAAAAGAACTAAAAAATAAGAACATATGTTCTTATTGCAAAAATGGTATAAACAATACAATAGATAAATTTTGTGATAGTTGCGGAGCGCCAAATGAAAATTATGTTGGAACTACTAACTCTGCTTGTGGAATAATTGATAATATAAATATTTTTGGAGGTATTGGCAATCAAAAAATGTATCATTGTACAACTGGATCTCTAATAAATGCTATTTAATATATAAAATGTTTATTTCATGATAAAATTGACCCTTGACAATATTTAAAACCTGTGGTATCCTTATTATTATAAGATGTAAGGATAAGGAGATGACAATGAAAGAATATGATCAATATTTCGCAACATTAGAAATTGATAAGAGCCACAAGACGGTATCTAATTATAAATGGGTTCTTGATAATTTTATAAAACATTTTAATGCAGTTTCAGTTGAGGATTTTTCAAAAATAACATCGAATGATATTCAGGAATATTTGAATATTCTTGCACAGAATCCTAAAGCAAAAAATAAAGATGCTGCAAAAGCTTCTGCTAATGCTAATGGTCGTGTTATTAAGGTTTTTATGAACTGGTTAGTTTCAAAGAAATATTTGAGCGAGAGTCCTTATACGAAAGATATAAAGAAGTTCAAAGAAGCCGTAACTGTAAAGGTTTTCTTCAATAAGGAAGAAAGAGATAATATTATTCTTGCTTGCAAAGATAAGTTATGGTTACAAGTCACTATGGCTCTTTTATTCTACACCGGATTGCGACGAAATGAGATTATTAACATTAAGAAATCAGACTTTTATGGAGATCATATTTTGGCTCATCGAAAAGGCAATAAGGAACAGAAGCTATATTTTCCAAAATTTGTTGGTGGCTTAATTCAAAAATATTTAGACAAAAGAGAGGACGATTCTGAATATTTGTTAGTTGGCATTCGCACTCACAAAAAAATTAGTAGTATATCTTTGGGTGAGCGTGTAAAAGAAGCTTGTAGGTTGGCTGGTTTTAGTGAAGATGTTGTTAATCAATCAACTGCACACACGATAAGAAGGTCTTTTGCATGTATTTTATTTCTAGATGGAAATTCAACGCTAGCAATTCAAAATTGTCTTAATCATTCATCTCCTATTGTGACCGAGCTTTATGTCTCTCCTGCAAAAGCATTAATGACTGGAAAAATTATGTCTGAACAAGAAAATCCAAATTGGTATAACGAGGACGAGGATTAAAGTGTATAATTGTGGAATTTATAGAGTTAGAAACATTATAAATAACTATTTTTATATTGGGCAAAGCAAAAACTTAAATAGAAGAAAAAACCATCATTTCGCATCATTGAAAAGGGGAGATAACGATAATAAAAATTTACAAAGAGAATATAATGAGCATGGAGAATTTAATTTTATATTTGAAATATTGTTATATTGTGAACCAAATGAATTATTATATTATGAACAAAAATTAGTTGATTTATATGATCCAGAATATAATATCTGTAAAGAATGTGTAAACAATACTACTGGTGTTTTAGCTTCAGAAGAAACAAAATGTTTAATATCTAAAAATCATGCAAATTTTAAAGGTGAAAATCATCCAAATTTTGGAAAGAAAATGTCAGATGAACAGAAGAATAAATTATCCATTGCTCAAAGTGGAGAAAATAATGTAAACTATGGAAAAAATTTGCCAGAAGAAACTAAATTAAAAATATCTATAGCTCTTAGCGGTGAGAAAAACGGAATGTTCGGAAAGCATCATACAGAAGAAACTAAAAAGAAGATGTCTGACAAGGCTAAGGGCATTCCAAAATCAGAAGAAACAAGAAAAAAAATGTCGGCAGCGCAGCAAATAAAAAGAGAAATATTTGATGAAACCAGGAAGAAACAATCCGAATCTCAAAAAAAGAGATGGGAAAATAAAAGAAAGTTTGATAATGATAATTTTTCAAACGATGATGAGGATGATTAAAAATGGGAAAGATGAAAGAAATGGATATTGATAGAAAAATGAAAGATGAGGATAGTGTGTCTTTAAAAGAATGGATTGCCCATATTAAACAATGGCTTTTGTCCTGTCCAATTTTCGATAATGATCTTCATTGTTATACTGGTGCATTATCTAGTAATATTAAAACCTGCATGGTTTGTGGCAAAAAAGTTTTTGATGAGATTGATGAAAGGGAATTGGAGTTTGACAAGAAGTTTACTGAATTTATGAAAGGGTTTAATATAGGCGAGGAGTAGTTTACAACTATACTTATTTCAATGATAATATAAGTATGGTTGTAAAAATGATAATAGACAAAACTTGTTGATTATCTTATATGAAAATTATTTTTATAGGAGATAAATGGAAACATCAAGATTTGAATTAAAGAAAATTGTTGCTGGAACTCAATTCATGTTTAATTTAAAAGTGGGAAATACTATTGTATTAACAAGTGAGAGTTTTAAGTTAAAAGTTAAGGCACTGAATACAATTGAATCAATAAAGAAAAATTCTATGATAAAAGATCGTTTCGAACGTAAAACAACTAGTAACGGAGTCAATTTTTTTGTTCTTAAGGCTGGAAATGGCGAGATTATCGGCAAGAGTGAAACTTATTCATCCGAATCGGCCATGGAAAATTGCATTGAATCTGTGATGGAAAATGCATTCACAGCAAAAATATACGATTTGTGCTAATATAAATTTAAATAAGATTAATGTAATTGAATATTTTATATAAAATATATTTTTTGGAGGTATAAATGAGTTATAAATTTTCAGGATGTTGTTCTAAAATTGAAATAAAAAATTATCAAGTTTTATATGATTATAATGATGATACTATTTATGATTGTGTTATTGGCGAAGAGAAAAATATTTCAGATTTTTTAAATTTTTCGGAAGACATACTTCCCACTCTTGAAAATAATAAATCAGCAAAACATATCGAAGATGGATTTTATTATGTTTACTTTACAGGTTTAGCAGAATTTGGTAGCGACCAAGATTGGGAAACAGGTGTTTATGAAGGATGGGTTGAAATAACATTAGATTATGTTAATTGGGAGAAACTAATTAAAAAGCCTGAATCAAGGTTGTTCAATATAGAAATTCCTATAAAAGAATAGTTTTATGCAATAGTTTAACTTGACAAACTTAAATATTTATGATAAAGTTATGTAGGTTAAAGAGATTATAAATGAAAAAGAATATGAAATTTGGAGAAATTATGTATGAACCTTATATGTTTAAAAGAGATGATGGTTCTTTTTTAATTGAATTTAGTGAAGAAAAT
>Ga0172381_10005601_pt1 | contig 12686 bp, 11 predicted proteins | sample Leawel6488metaG_FD_119754 | JGI IMG/M metagenome (GOLD analysis project Ga0172381, IMG submission 119754) | Leachate microbial communities from a municipal landfill in Southern Ontario, Canada - Leachate well 64-88 metaG | ecosystem: Engineered > Solid waste > Landfill > Unclassified | place...
CCTTTGGGCCTGAATATAGCGTTTTCTCAATGTTTGGGGACAAAAAAAATCGATAAAATCCCTGAGCCGCTGGCTCTTTATATATAGGTAACCGGCCAAGGCTCCGCCTAAGTGAGCAATATAAGCTATGCCTGCGCCGGAATTAGATATAGCTCCCAGGAGGTTTATGCCGGCGAGAACAAACACAGCCTGCCGCATCCTCATAGGAAAAATAAAAAAAAGCACAACTGTCGCCTCCGGAAACATAAAAGCATAAGCGGTTAAGAGGCCGAATATTGCTCCTGAAGCTCCTATCACCGGAATATAAGAGCTCGGGGAGACCAGAAAGCTGCAGAATCCGGCAACAATGCCTGTAAACAAATAGTACGAAACAAATCTCTGCCGGCCCCAAGCAGTTTCTATCGCCGGCCCAAAGAACCAAAGCATGAGCATGTTTAATATCAGATGCCATAAACCTATATGCAGGAACATATAAGTTACAAGCTGCCAGAGCCTTAAATGAGAGAATACCACAGCCGGCACCAGGCCAAACTTTCTGGCCCAGCTAAAACCGGGCAGAATGTTGGCTAAAATGAATACTGCAACATTACTGATAATTAAAACTTTGACACCTTTTGTCATAATCTTCAACCAAGATACCTGTTTATTAATGGGCAGGTTATCTCAAATCCTTTTCCCCAAATACTTCGGCGCTGAACACGTAGATATCACACTTTCCCTTTTCCCAGGCATCAGTAGCCATGCCGGCTTTGTGGCCGCAAAGACTATTCATAAAATCTTGCCTGTCCCAACCCATCTCGGTAGCCACCTGGGGTAAATATACTCCGCTGCGGTAGCCGTCTTTAACTAAAACCCCGTGCTTACCGACGATTATTTTCCCGGTGTCGGTAATTTTTTCTAAGGGAGAAAGGACTGATATCTCGATATCAATTTCTTTCAATTCACTTTCTGTGACCGGAGTAAATCTAGGATCCTGAGTTGCTGAGGCGATGGCCATATCTCTGACCCCCAAATATAGCGGTTCTGTCCCAATGATATTTCCGATACAACCACGTAGCTCCCCCTTCTCATGCAAAGTAACAAAAACACCCATAACTTCTTCTAGTTTTGTGTCACTAGCCTCAACATCCAAAACCTTCTCATCCCTCAAGTAGGAAGTTATTGCATCCCGGGCTATTTTGAGAAGCTCTTCCTTTTGCTGAACATTCAGGAACCCATCCATCTTTTCACTCTCCTTGTTATTTTCTTTTACAAAAGCAGCGCTTAGGTAACCTACAACTCTTCGCTTATCGCCGGCAATATCGCCTGAACTTGATTCATTCAATTTATAAACTTTATCGGCTCCCAGCTTTTTTGAAGCAATCATCACCGCCGTGACTGCTCCCGCGCCACACATCCGGTTTTTTCCGGAACATTCTAAAAATAGCTCCCGAGGCTTAAATTGAGCGATTAAACCTGCGCTCTGAGAATCTACTTTCTGAGCCTGCGAATAAGAAAGGTAATGGCTCATATCGGTACTGGCAATAAGTAAAATATTCTTTCGGCCCCTCAATAATTCATATAAGGCCCGGCCGATCAACTCGGCATTCTCCAGGCTTTGGTTGCCAATAGCCAAAAGTACCGCTTTTGCCTTAGGGCAGGTAACTTGTATAAAAGGTAAAATCAACTCAATTGAATTTTCACTTTTAAAGGCTTCTTCGTTGGATAAAAACTTCTCATTGAAGCTTACTATTTTTTTCGTCAAACCCTCATCTATCGTTAGCACCCCCAAAGGCGTACGGTAACCATCAGCGTCCAAGACTGCCACCCCGGCATAGTCAAGTTTATGGCTAAAACCCACAACTACAACCGTGTCAATTTGCCGGCCTTCTATGGCCTTAAAACTGTAGGCAGCAACAGGCCCGCTTATTTCTATTCCGGCATGAGGCGATATGATAGCAATTATATCTTTATCTTTTAGCTGGGGAACCTGAATATTTTGCAGGTAAGAAGAAATAAGCCCGGAGAGAGCCGCGGGGTCATCAGGATACCAACCCCCGGATAAATCTGCCTCTTTGATTTTCTGAGCAAAAGCTCCAAAAATGAATCCAAAAATACAAAGGCACAGAATTGTAAAGATTTTTAAGTGTCGCGTCTTTAAGCCATCCTTTCCAGGCCCAAGCGTATTATTTTTTGAATTAACTTAGCGTACGGCATCCCTGATTTTTCAGCTGCCTGGCCCAGCTCATCTTCCTTGTCAAGGCAAGGGTTAGCGTTAGCTTCCAGTATATATATTCTAGATTCATCAGTAACTCTTATATCGAAACGGGCATAACAATCCATATTCAAGGCCCTATAGGCTCGCTTACAGATTTCCGCCGCCTTTGGTTCTAAACCATTAGGAAGCCTCCCGGCAAACACATTTTTTATACCCCATTTTTTTCGGTAATCATTGTCCCATTTAGCACGATAGGTGGCTATTCTCGGTTCATCCTCTCCAAAACCGCCGAATTTCATCTCCCGGAGAGGAAAAACCCTGAGGCGTTTGCTTCCTAACACACTGACATAAAACTCTCTTCCATTGATATACTCTTCTGCGATAGCGTCATTTTTCATCCCCTCGTGTATAAATTTGACCCGCTCTATCAACGACTCTTCATTATCCACAATCGAAGCCTGAGATATACCTCGAGAGGCCTCTTCGCTCAAAGGCTTTACTATCAAGGGTAGTTTAAGCCGGCGGGGAAGCCATACTTTGCGATTCCGGTAAAAACTATAAAAATTTGGAACCTTAATCTTATGAAAACTCAAAATTTCCTTACTTAGCGCTTTATTGCCGCAAACGCACAAGCTGGCTAAAGAAGCTCCCGTATAAGGAATACCCAGCATCTCTAAAATACCGGCAACATTTTTATCTAAATGCGACTTTTGGTTAAACACCTCTACAAGGTTAAAAATAATATCAGGCCTACTCTCTCTCACTTCTTCCAGAAGGGGCCTGATATCGTTAAATAAACCTAAAAGCCTCACGTCATGGCCATTTTCCAGCAAAGCTTGATATACAAAGGATTCTGTATCCCAGTCAAAGTCTTTGAATTCTTCTTTAAAATCATAGCCTCTCTCCGTAGAATAGGGGCTATCAAAAACCAGCAAAACTTTCATTTTATTCATAACACTTACCTACTTCGGCTAAAAGTGCATTATCAAGCGCAAAGACACAAAGAGTTTACCCGCGGTGACAATTATTCTTACTGAAACCCCCGGTATATAGGTAATTCATAACCAGGGTTGTTACATAAATCGATACTTCTTCCAAGGCAAGCGCCTCAGGCTTATCCAAAATCAGCCCAAGCTCACGGCATCTTTGAGCTAAAGTATCAAGTAGATCCCCAATAATATATTTACGTTCGCCAGTCCATTGGGCTACACTTTTTAAAATCTCTTTTTTATATTTTCTTATCATTACCGCTGCCGCAGAGGCGCCTTTTGGTTTTTGCTGGCCGGAGCCTGCACCATCGGGGGAAAGAAATATCCTTTTTAAATTAGAATCGTGAAAGTCAGGAAAGTCTTCAGCATAGGAATGCCGCTTCTTTTTATAAAAACTTTTCAATGTCATATTAATCCGGGAAGCCTGCCAATATTTTTTCCCGTTTTTTTCCAAAGGAGGTTTTTCTTTTATTTCGTTCATCAGTTCTTCAATATAATTAAGCTTGTTACTGGCTCTCCAGCCTTTATACTGCGTTCGCCAATCAAGGCCAGGAGTAAGCCAGACAGCAAAAGTCTCAGCGAAATCTTCATCAGGATGGTACTGGGCATAATAATCTTCCAGGTGCCTGACAAAGCTCTTGCTGTACGGGCGAAAACGATAGGTTTCATTGTATTCCTTGGAAAACTGCCCAAAGACTTTTTGCCATTTTCTTCTGCGATAAAACCGGTAAGCGTAATTAATAGCATGGCCTGCTTCATGCCGAAGCAGCTTCATGCACCAGGCCTTGGTACCGCCTTCTACATCAAGCATCATCTTTTTCTCAAGCTTCATAAGATTGGGATGAGCAAGAAAGAAAGGAATGCCTACAACCGGCTCCTTATCGGGAGCCAGCCACTCATCAGCCAGATAACAGCAGGGCCTAAATATAATCTTTTTTTCTTGGAGTTCCTGGTAAAGGGACTGCACGCACTCATTCAGCCAGCTTTCCTCTATAGACAAAGGCAGATCACGAATCTTTAAATTGAGCAGCTCCTCTTCGGAAAAATTTGATAAGTCTATGTTTTTCTTCATCGCTTTTAAACACGGATTCTCACGGATTTGATGTACGGATCAATACAACTTTATATTTTATCTGCGAAATCTGCTTTTTAATCTGTGTATCATTTAATATATGTAAGTTTAACACAGTCAAAATAATAGGCACCTTTGCCGGGAAGGCGCGGCTCAAACTGAAAGCTCGTCACCGGAAAATCAAGCTTCTCATTTCTTTCGGCTGTCTCAGGCTGCCAGTCACCCCTGGGAAAAAACTCTTTTAGCGGGCAGACGACTTCCTTCCATCCCGAAAAATCATCATCAATAAGAAATCTCCAAAGCTCCCCTCCCTTATCCTTTAAATCAAAGGCGATTACCCCTGAAGAATTGCTACCATACATCTGCACAGATATGGCATTATATTTTTTCCAGCCTATATCTTGGGGCTGGACTTCCCACTTCCCGGCACCTTTAACATCTAAACCGTATCCTCGGGCTATCCACATATAACCGGAAGGTTTTAACTCATATTCTATCTTTAGCGACTGCTGGCCGCAGATTTTTTGCTCCTTGTCGGCAGAAACAGACAGGCTGGAGTTTTCACTGGAGCCAAAATCAACGGTTTCAGAATCAATTACCCCCTCAAAACTGTCAACCATCATATCTTCAGGCGCATTGACGCAGCCAAAAACAAGAAACGTCCAAAACAACCCTAGCGCGGCAATTCTTTTCATAAAACCCTCCTCTCTTGGTTGAATTATAATTTAGGCTCAAAAGCGTTTGCGCCGTAACTATTTATTATAACACAAACTGCCCGCAGCGTTAACCGCCTAAAATCTTAAAATGGCCGGGCATCACGGGAAATGACTCCCGCTCCCACAACAATATCCTTGTAATAAAAAACTGCCACTTGTCCAGGGGTAATCGCGCTAACGCAATCGGATAAAGAAACCTTTGCGGTATCTTTTTCTAAAATAATCCGGCAAGGATAGGCTAAAGAGTTATACCTGATTTTTACAGTAAGTTTATTAAACAAACGCTTAAACAAAGGCGTCTGAGGATGAACAAACCAGTTTAAGCCGCAGGCTTTAAAGGTATCTTTGAACAAATAGTTTTTTTCTCCTACCAAAACTGTTTTGGTCGCAGGATCAATATCAACCACGTATAAAGGCTCTTTCCAGGAAATCCCAAGGCCACTGCGCTGGCCAAGAGTAAAACAATGAATGCCCGCATGTTGGCCTAAAGTTTTGCCGCTGATATGGCATATATTACCCGAAGAATCATCCGCTTCAGGCAAGCGGTTCTGAATGAACTGCTTATAAGAGCCATCCTGAATGAAACAAACATCCTGGCTTTCTTTGCCTGGCCCAGATACGAGATGGTTTTTTCGCGCTAAACTCTTAACTTTTTTTTTAGTATAACCGCTCAGAGGAAATATGGCCGAAGTTAATACGGCGGGCCGGATTAAAGAAAGGAAATACTCCTGGGACTTGTTTTTATCCCGGGCGCTCTTGAGAAAATAATTACCCTTATATTTAACCAGGCGCGCGTAATGGCCGGTAGCCAGATAATCAATGCCCATTGACTTTACTTTTTCCGCCAAAAATCCGAATTTGATAAACCGGTTGCAAAAAGCACACGGGTTAGGAGTCAAGCCGCAGGTATAACTTTCAACAAAATAATTTACAATTTTTTCTGTAAATATATCTGAGGCTTCTATGACACTATGAGAAATATCGAGCTGAGAACAAATATTTTTGGCTCTTTCTAAATTGATTTTGTTTAAACCCTGCTGTCCGGGAATTGAAAATTTCAGGGTTACCCCCAAGACATCCCATCCCTTTCGCTTTAGCAAAAAGGCCGAAACAGCAGAGTCAACTCCTCCGCTTAAGCCTACGGCTACTTTCTTTCTCATATTAAGGATACGTTTGCACTTGTGACTGCGTTATGTGTTGAAGGGTTGTGCCTGCCTACCGGTAGGCAGGTAGCTCAAATTGCCTGTCGCTATTCGGTTGCGTCAAAATAAAAACGGTTGACGTTGGACATTTGGCATTTCCAGCTGCGCAACCAATAAACGACAAACGAAAAGGCCTTTATTTAGATGTAACTAACCATCCGCTCTAAAGCTAAACTTGCTTTTTCGATAACGGCGGAATCAATTTCAATATTGTATTTTCCACTCTCCAGCGAATGATACACATCCTGCAAGGTAGTTTTCTTCATGTTAGCGCAGATTTTTGGAGTTCCCAGAGAATAGAAATCTTTAGCGGGATTCTCTTTCTTGAGCCGGTAAACCATTCCCTCTTCCGTGCCGATAATAAACTCTTTGGATCTAGATTCTTTGGCTCTCCTGAGCATTCCTGAGGTAGACATAACATAATCAGCCTCTTCCAGGATCTCTCTGCGGCACTCAGGATGAACGATTACTTCAGCTTGCGGATAAAGCCTTTTTGATTCTTCTAAATCACCTAAAGAAAACTCTTCGTGTACCAGGCAATACCCCTGCCAGGAAAATATTTTTTTATTCGCAACGTTTTTGTCCACCCACCAGCCTAAATTTTTATCCGGCACAAAAATAATCTCATCAACCGGAACATTCTCGACCACCTTAACCGCGTTACTGGAAGTACAGCAAACATCGCTTACCGCTTTGACTTCGGCTGAAGTATTAACGTAGCTTACCACCCAGGCCTCAGGATACCTGGCTTTTTCTCTTAAAACATCTTCACGGGTAATCATACCAGCCATAGGGCATCCCGCTTCCATCACCGGTAAAATAATCTTTTTCTCGGGAGAAAGAATCTTGACGGTTTCAGCCATAAACCTTACCCCGCAAAGAACAATTATTCTTTCTTTAAGCTTCCGGGAAATCCGGGCCAGCTCAAGAGAATCTCCCAGAAAATCAGCAATCTCCTGGATTTGCGGAATCTGGTAATTATGAGCCAAAATTACCGCATCTTTCTCCTTTTTTAATTCAGCTATTTTTTTCTGCAGATTATCCATAACCGTGCTTAAACGCCCTTGCAGGCATTATGTTTATGAAAGAAGTTATTATAATAAAAGACGCTATTATGTCAATGGGCTATATACTAACTGGAAGCTCTAGGCTCTAAGTCGCAAACTTCGGGTTACAAATAATGAGTTTCAAGCCGCAGGTGCCAGGTTGCGGGCTACAAGCTAAGTTGAGTTAGTTAAGCTGTCTGAACTGGTTGAATTTAAATCAGAGATGTAAATGAGCAATATAAAAAATAACCGGGAAATGATAGTTTAGAAAAACCAAAAAACTAAAAACACAAACCGAAAACCATTGCCGAAGGTACGATTAAGTAATTTTCTTTATTTCTTCCGATAACTTTGTGAACTCCTTACCAAATTTATCGAATAGCTTTAATAACGTTTTGGTTTTCTTTACCACGGCCCTATTCTTAGCTAATGAAGGTTTAATTTGCTTGAGGAATTTCTTTGCCACTTTCTCCGGGTTCTCTCCTTTTTTAAAAGAACAGCGCAGCATATCAGCTAAGGTAAGATACTCAGGCTGATTCATCGCCTCGTATTTATTCATCGCGTTTATAATCTTTATTGTTTCAGGGTATTTTGTTCCTATATATTTAAGGAGGATTTCTCTTACTTCTTTAAGCTCAAAGGCTATTTTGAATACAACTTCAAAAGTAGGGAGCTTTTTATCTCTTTCTATATCGGCCAAGCTATCTGGTTTAATGCCTGCCTTTTTGGAAAATCCAATTACTTTTAGTTTCTTTTTTTTTCGTTTAGACTTGATCAGCTCCCCTAAGCTACATTTCTTTTCTTTCATTTTTTCCCCTCTTAAATCTATTAACCAATCCACCAAAACCCATATTCATTGTATCATAGCTTAAAAATTTATTTAGCAGCTTTTCTGCCTCTCACATTCCGCGTTTTACGTCCCTCCCCCTGTGCCTTCTCCCTCCAGATAAAGACTTTATCATTTCTCTTTAAGACAAAAGGCACTTTAACGCCTCCTTTCTGGCCACGCTCTAATCTATCCACAAAATTATGCTCTATTTGGATTTCTTCAATTTTGGCAAAAGAGGCCGGGGTACTTTTGCCCATACAAAGAATGGTGTCGCCTTTTTTAAGGCAATTATTTTTTACCGCGATTTCGGCAACAAAAATTTTCTTGTAATACTTAACCACCTCCCCCAGATATAATTTTTCATGGGTATGCTCAAGGGACCGGCTATGTGCGTCTTTGGGCATGCCTAGATAAAAACCGTCGGAAAATCCTCGGCTATAGACAGAAGATAATTCCCGCTTTAAATCTTTCTTTTTCCTTTTTGTAAGCTTACCTTCAAAATAGTAATCTATGGCCCGGCGGTAAATAGAAGTAACTACCTTGACATACTCCGGAGAGCGCATCCTCCCCTCTATCTTAAAAGCATTTATACCGGCCTCGATGAGGCTATCGATAAAATCTATACTGCACAAATCTTTTGGGCTTAAGATATAGTCGCTTCCCGCAAGATAACTGATATTATCCTGAGGTTCAACTATTTTAAATTTCCTGCGGCAGGGCTGAAGGCATTCTCCCCGGTTGGCTGACTTTCCGAAAGAATACTCTGACAAAAAACACCGGCCTGAAACACTCAAGCACATTGCCCCGTGGATAAAAGCCTCAACCTCACACTTTAAACCTTCTTTTTTTATGTCGGAAATGATTTTTTTTATATCTTTTAACTCTGTTTCCCGGGCCAGGACGATTCTTTTAGCACCAAGCCGGCTATAACATCTTAAAGCCTCATAATTAGCAACACTGGCCTGAGTTGAAAGATGCACACTGAGCCCTAATTCCTTAGCCAGAGAAAAAACCGCCATATCCCAAAGAATCACTCCGTCCACCAAGGATTTTTTGGCTTCTTTAAGAATGTTTTTTACCTTTGGAATTTCTGAATTATAAACAATAACATTTAAAGCTAAATAACCGCGGCATCCGCGGCTATGCAGCAGGCTCATTACTTTCTTGATCTCTAAGATATCAAAATTTCCTGCCAGATTACGCATACTAAGGCCCTTGACTCCAAAATATACGCTGTCGGCCCCGGAATCTACGGCGCTGTAAAGCGCGCTCCAATCCCCGGCAGGAGAAACTAATTCCGGCTTTCTGAACTTATGTTTCATTTTCGTACTAATTATGCCTCAAGGTTGTTTTTGTTTGAAACTTACCTAAACAATCTATTTCTATTTATTTCCATATATTTCTATCGTATTTCTACTAAAGAAATATTCTTTCGGTTTTCGGTTAGCGCCTGCCTGCCGGTAGACAAGGTCTTAACTTCCCTATTCTTTATGTTTTTCAATCTTTTAGTTTTTATGTTCTTCGGTTTTTTGGTCTTTCAGTTTTTCAGTCTTTCTGTTTTTAGTTCTTTAGTTTTCTGTTTTTTTGTCTTTTGGTTTTTTAGTTTTTCTTAACCTTAACCTATATAGCCTATGGTCTATGGACTATTGACCGTGGACCGTGGACTTTTTTCAAGCCTCAATCTGCACCGTCTATGGACCATAGATTGTGGACTTCTTCTACCCTCTCGATATCTCGGCTATCTTGTACTTCAAGACTCCTGCCGGCACCTCTATCTCGACAATATCCCCGCAGCCATGCCCCAGTAAAGCTTTACCCACCGGAGAAGTCACCGAGATAAGCCCTGCTAAAGCATCAGCTTCATCCTGGCCAACCAAAGAATATTCGATAGCCTCTTGTGTATCTAAATCGATTATTTTCAACTTTGCTCCTATATAAGCCTTGTCAGCGGCAACCGCCTTCTCATCGATAATCTCTACCCGGCTAAGTTTATCTTCTAAAGTCCTTATCTTAGCTTCATTGGAAGACATAGCTTCTTTGGCAGAATGATATTCGGCGTTTTCTTTTAAATCACCCAGAGAACGGGCATGCTCTATTGCCTGGGTAATTTCTTTCCGCTTTACTTTTTTTAAATATTCCAGCTCTTCGCTCAGCCTTTCATATCCTTTTTGGGTTAAGTGTACTCTTTCCATTTATGCCTCCTTGGTTACTTTATTAATCGCGTATGAAAATGTAAAAAGAATAAATGTGTCCGGGCGTTTTATTTTCTTGAGTCCGGAGATTTCTGTAAAGGATTGAGTTTATACAATAAAAAGAGATTTGGAAGAAAAATTCGGCTCGCTAGTAAGATTGACCCCTAAACGCCGCAGGCCGGCCTCATCTCCGGGTGTTGGAATATGGGTAGTATGGACCTCGCAATTTTGAAGTTCTTTCAGTTTTTCCATGGCCAATTGAGCCGCGGGGTTTGTCGTAGCACTTATACTCAAAGCAATCAAAGCTTCTTCTAAATCCAGGCTTACATTTTCGTTATCGGAAACATTGGCCTTTAGTTTACCTATTGATTCTATAATCATCGGGGACAAAAGGTGTATTTTATCCGGTATCTCTGCTAATTTTTTAATAGCATTAAACACCAGGCTTGCCGTAGCGTGCATAAGATGAGAATTCTTCCCGGTTACCGTCTCTCCTGAAGCTAACTCAATAGCCGCACCGCAAAAAATCCCTTCGTTTCCCTTGTTAGATTCCATGGCTTCATTGGCAGCTTTCTGGGCCGGCAGCACAACTTTGCGGTCTGTCGGCTGCAGATTAAGCTCTTCCATTATAAGCTCTATTCTCTGGACCGTGTCTTTATCCACTACACCCATTATATACTCGCATCGATAACGGAAATATCTGCGAATAATTTCTTGTTTAGCCGCTTCCTTCACCGCTTTATCATCAACAATGCCGAATCCGGCACAATTGACACCCATATCCGTAGGAGATTTATATATGGATTCAGCCCCGGTTATTTTTTCAAGGATTCGTCGCAGCAGCGGGAAAGCCTCCACATCACGATTGTAATTAATTGCGGTTTTCTTATGAGCTTCCAGGTGAAAAGGGTCAATAAGATTAAAATCCCTGATGTCGGCGGTCGCGGCCTCATAAGCAATGTTTACCGGATGCTTAATGGGAATATTCCAAATCGGAAAGGTTTCAAATTTTGCATAACCGCCATGTATACCTTTTCTATAATCGTGATAGAGCTGAGAAAGGCAAGTTGCCAGCTTTCCGCTGCCCGGACCGGGCCCGGTAACAACTACCAGAGGCTTACTTGTAGGTATATAACTGTTTGCCCCATAGCCTTCATCACTTACAATCGTATCTACATCCGTAGGGTAACCCTTGGTAAAGCTATGGGTATATACGTTAATATTGCGGCGTTGGAGTTTATTCTTAAATATTTTAGCAGCCGGTTGATTGTCAAAACGGGTTATCACTACCGCTGAAACCGCGATGCCCCAGCGGCCCAAGTCATCTATCAACTTTAAAGCATCAACATCGTAAGTGATTCCAAAATCCGCCCTCATCTTCCTTCTTTCTATATCCCCGGCGTAAATACACAGTATGATATCAGCCTCATCCTTAAGCTGCTGCAGCAGCCTCATTTTTACGTTTGGGTTAAATCCCGGCAGGACTCTTGAAGCATGATAATCAAAGATTATTTTTCCCCCGAATTCAAGATAAAGCTTATTATTAAACTGCTTGGCCCTTTTTATTATAGCTTTAGCCTGCAGATTCAAATATTTTTCATTATCAAAACCAGTTTTTTTAACCATATTTACCCGTTATTCTCTATTAAGCCATACCTTACTTATTATTTCTTATATCATTAGTAAGGACTATTGCCTGGGCTATCTCTTTCATGGGCACCCGCTTGTCCATGCTTGAGCGCCTGATTAAGTTGTAAGCTCCTTCTTCCGTCAACTTCTGCTCCTTCATTAATATTCCCTTTGCCCGTTCAACCACTTTACGCGTCTCTAGTTCTTCCTGTATTATCTTAGTCTTTACCATCAGCTCGGTATTTTTGATAGCTACCGCAGCCTGGTTAGCCACAGCACCCAGAAGAGCCTTGTCGCTTTGAGTAAATTTATAAAGCTTGGTAGTATAGCAGTTAATAACACCTATAAGCTTTTTCTTAATCATCATGGGAACGCTAAGCATAGAAACCAATTTTTCTCCCTTAGCAAGTTTCTTCTCTTTATAGCGCTTATCCTTTAAAACATCAAGTATAGCTATGGGTTTCTTTTCCCTGGCCACCTGCCCGACGACTCCCTCGCCAACTTTAAGAAATCTGTCTTTTAAATACTCTTCGCTCATGGCCTGAGTCGCTCTTATTTTAAGAAGCTGAGAATCTTCATCAAGGAGCCAGAGAGCGCAGATTTTTGCCTCCATGACATTTGCGGTAAGAGTAACTATGAGCTTTAACACGTCGCCTAAGTATAAATCGCTGGTTATAGCATTGCTGATTTTGTTAAGCGCGCTAATGTAGGTTTTATACGAGGACTTGGACATTTTTAGCAAAGTAAGGCCGTGCTTGTTTTAATAATTCTTGTCCGTAAAATTTATAGTATAGGTAGATACTTCGTAAGTTCG